>JGI24723J26617_10000586_pt1 | contig 35274 bp, 35 predicted proteins | sample Cruoilmetagenom6_FD_26617 | JGI IMG/M metagenome (IMG submission 26617) | reverse complement strand
CCGCAGTACCGATACACCTGCAACTCAGGTGCCCTGAAACTGCGCAAGATGGGCTACCGGAATATCGCCATCAATGACTGCTCAGCACCCGTCTACAACTACACTGCCATGGACGGCGCCTCGATCTTTCGTGCCAAGATGAATGCACGTTCCGGTCAGATGCAAATCAAATTCGTAGGCATCGCAAACTGAATTCACAGGTCGGCTTTCACGCCGACCTTTTTCATTTCAATCGTGATGGTCCACTGAACCACGTATCAGGAAGGAACAAAACCATGAAACCCCAGGTAATCACAGCTATCGCTATTCTGGTAGCGCTTGCTATCCCCAACACGACTTCGGCCAAAATGATGAAGAAAAGTCCCGGGATTGATTTGTTGCAAAGTTGTTTGCTTGCTGGCGATGACAAAACGTCGACACATACAGTGATTGGCGGCAAGCGTGACGGGACATGGGACACGTGCTGTTCCAAAAAACTCGGCTACTGCATTTCCTGCAACCGTGAAGCCGATCAGTGTTCCAAGCGGTCATACCGGATTTTTATCCAGACAATGAAACCGAAGGCCAACAATAACTCGACGATGGCTCCTGCGGAAAGCAATGCACCTTCGCCGCGGCAGAAGCTCGGTACCAACTCGAATGTTCTCAAGAAAACAAACAATTAGGATCCACATGCCTAAATCGACATTGGGTGACCGGAATGGAATTTCCCTACCTCACCCGACTTTTCTCCAATGGCCTGCAGTTTTTGGACTGCGGCCATTTTGGTGGAATACATCCGCATGTAGGTGTTGAGAGAATCGCTGCCTGCTGGCAATATCGCACCATCTACCCATCAGGATTTTANCCGTGCACGACGTTTCAACCCGCCTCGCCTTTGCGATTGATCTTGCCCGCCGCGCAGGTGCCCATGCGCTTGCTGCTTTTCGCCAGATCGACACATTGAACATTGAGAAAAAAGGTCATCAGGATCTCGTTTCCAACGCCGACCGCGAGACCGAAACCCTTATCCGGCGGGAGATCGAGAAAACTTATCCGCAAGATGGCATTGTCGGCGAGGAACATGCCGAACGCCACGGGACTTCAGGCCACACCTGGGTCATTGACCCCATTGACGGCACGGCCAATTTCGTAACTGGCATTCCTGCCTGGTGCGTGATCATCGCTTGTGTTGACGAAAGCGGAATTGAACTGGGTGTTATCTGCGAACCCTCCAGCGGAGAGACCTTTTGGGCCAGTCGTGGCAATGGAGCTTTCGTCAACGACAAGCCGATGAAGGTCTCGAGTTCCACCAATTTGCAGGAAGGCTCAGTGGGCACGGGTTATGCGGCACGCGAGAATGCTGAGACTGTCACTGCGTTGATCGGTGACTTGATTGGTCAAGGTGGGATGTTTTTCCGCAATGCTTCCGGCGGATTGATGCTGGCCTATACGGCTGCGGGGCGCCTGATCGGCTATATCGAGGAGGAGATGAATTCCTGGGATTGCCTGGCCGGGATGTTGATGATTTCGGAAGCCGGTGGCGAAATTGAAATGCCACCAGTCGAAAACCTGGCCAATTCGCGCATGATGGTGATTGCCGGCGGCCCAAGCGTCTATCCGGCGCTCAAAGCACTCGCTTCACGGCACTTCCAGGACTAAAGACGTACCGGGTTCGGCGAACGTCTCAGCGTGGAAAATGTTTCTCCATCCAGCCGCCAATCAGTTCCGGTGTCTGGGCATTGTCTACCATCCCCAGATGATTTTCACCATCGAGCAAATGGTACTCGCCACTTGCGGTTTGCGCACTGATGGTGGGCTCGTACAAATCAGCAAAGAATGCTTCGTCTTTTGCTCCGGCAACCAGCAACACCGGTTGTACCATCGCCTTGAGATCGGCTGCAAAATCGCGTCGAGGCGAAAAGCCGGTCAACAAACGATAGGAATACACGTCCGTCACCGTATGTCCCAAGGGACCCTTCCGGACAAATTCGGGCATGGCAAAGGCCACAACAGGCAGATGATTGAGTTGGGTCACGCCCACATTATTGAGCATTGACAGCCCGATGATCCGACGGGTTGCCGAATGTGCCCAGCCACCTGATTGTGGTCTGGCTGTTGGAGCGTTGTATCCAAGATAAGGGGCCATCAGCAGATAGCCGTCTGCCAACTTGCCATATGGACCACCCGCGAAACGCACGACAAAGCCGCCGCCGGACGAATGTCCCCCCAGGATGACCTTGCTACCAGCCTGCTTCAGGCCGATTTCCTCAATGAGGTCAGCAATATCTTCTTCATACTGGCCAACATGTTCAACATCTCCGCGCTTAACCGGGTTTTCACCGTGACCGCGCATATCAGGTACGATCACGTCATAGCCTTTTGCAGCGAGTGCGGGTGCAAGTTCCCAGAACTGCCTGCCATGCCAGGAGGAGCCATGAACCAGAATGAGGGCCGGTGCACCTTTTTCTGAAGACCAGCGGCGGTATGGCAATTGTACGCCATCACGGGCCTGAAAAGTCTGCATAACAGGGATGCCGTCTTCCGCCACATTTTTGGTTTCCGAGAAATCCAGTCCTTTGCCGCCGGTCGGCTCTGGAGCGACGGGTGTCTGCGAAATTGCCAATGCCGCACCGGCAATCAGGTATCCTCCACCTGCCAGCACGACGCTGACAAGGATTTTGCTCAGAATGCTCAACGTCGCGTCTCCAGGAATTCAGCGCTTGGCTTTATCCGCCTCACGAAAACTTTGGGATCGACAAAACATAGTTTTCCGACAATCATCAATACCGGATCAGTTATTTCCAAAATTTTGTAGATCACCCNGGNGCTTGAACTTCAGAAATGGCTACCCGTCACCTTTCAGAGCTCCAGAACTATTCGAGCTACCCTACCTTCACTCTTTAAGGAGCTTTTTTTCGTTGGCTCATCCTCAGGTAGCCATCAATTTGGGCACAGCACATACTTGCATTATTTTTGTGCAAAAAAGGAGGGATTGCTCTGCATGGCCATTGCCAACCCCCGATTAGCATTTTAACATTTGGTCAAAAATTAATATCAGGAACAGCCAATCAATAATAAGAGGAGCGTCACTAATGTCGAAGCAAGTCCACAAAGCACCAAAAGTTCTGCTCAACCGCAGGCAAGTTCTTGCCGCCAGCGTCGCCGGTGTCGCAGGCTTGGCATTGTCCGGCCTCACCGGTCGAGCCAGGGCCGCTGAAGGCCCGATCAAGGTTGCGGCCATTTACACGGTGCCAGTTGAACAGCAGTGGGTCAGCCGTATCCACAAAGCCGCAATGGCTGCCAAGGAGCGCGGAGACATCGAGTATGTGTTCTCCGAGAGCGTCTCCAACAGCGACTATGAACGAGTCATGCGCGAATATTGCGAAGACGGTCATGAATTGATTGTTGGTGAAGCCTTTGCCGTTGAAGACGCGGCTCGCGCTGTTGCTGACGATTATCCAGACAAGGCATTCTTGATCGGCTCATCCTTCAAGCCAAAGGATGAAAACCCGAATGTTGCGGTCTTCGACAATTATATTCAAGACGCGTCATACCTCAGTGGCATCATCGCCGGTGCCATGTCAAAGACCGGAAATATCGGCATGGTCGGCGGTTATCCGATTCCTGAGGTGAACCGGTTGATGCATGCCTTCATGGCTGGCGCCAAGGAGAGCAATCCAGACATCACGTTCCAGGTCGCGTTCATCGGCTCGTGGTTTGACCCGCCAAAGGCCAAGGAAACCGCATTCGCGCAGATTGATGCCGGTGCAGACGTCCTCTACGCGGAACGCTTTGGTGTCTCTGATGCCGCGAAGGAAAAAGGCTTGCTGGCAATCGGCAATGTGATCGACACCCAGCCCGATTATCCAGACACCGTTGTCGCGTCTGCCATCTGGCATTTTGAACCCACCCTTGATGCTGCCATTGCCAAGGTCAAGGCTGGTGAATTCAAGGCCGAAGACTACGGTAATTTCTCCTTCATGAAGGCTGGCGGTTGCTCTCTGGCACCACTTGGCACGTTTGAAGGCAAGGTACCCGAGGCCGCCATGAAACTGGTTGCCGAGAAAGAAGCGGCCATCAAGGACGGCAGCTTCAGCGTTGAAATCAACGACGAGGAGCCGAAGTCCAGTTGATGGCGGCAACAAATCAAGGCGAGGCGGAGGACGTTCTCCGCCTTGCCGGCATCACCAAACGTTTTGGTCCACTCGTAGCCAACAATTCCATTTCGTTGACACTTGCGCGCGGCGAAGTTGTTGCTTTGCTCGGCGAAAACGGCGCCGGTAAAACGACACTGATGAACATCCTCTTCGGCCATTACACCGCCGATGAAGGCACCATTGAAGTCATGGGCAGGGAATTGCCGCGCGGCGAACCGCGTGCAGCGCTTGATGCCGGGGTGGGGATGGTTCACCAGCATTTCACGTTGGCCGAACAAATGAGCGTGCTGGAAAACATCGTGCTTGGCACACAATCGATTTGGCGACCTCGGTTGGACAGGCATGCGGCGCGGACTCGCATAGTTGCACTGGCCAATGACTATGGTCTGGCGGTGGATCCGGACAAACAGATCAGCGCGCTTTCAGTTGGCGAGCGCCAGCGGGTGGAAATTCTCAAGGCTCTTTATCGCGACGCGCGCATACTCATACTTGATGAGCCGACCGCCGTATTGACGCCAATGGAAACCGACGCTCTGTTCGCAACGCTGAAAAAACTTGTTGCCGACGGCCTGGCGGTCATTTTCATCTCCCACAAACTTCATGAAGTCATGGCGGTCTCGGATCGTGTGGTGGTTCTGCGTGGCGGCAAAGTTGCCGGTGCGCGTGAGATTGGCGACACCGACGCCCATGATCTGGCGCAATTGATGGTGGGTGCGGAATTGCCGGTGGAAAAAATCATCCCGGCGCAGCCGGGAGCAGTGTTATTTGCTCTGGAAAACGCTGTGACCAAACCGTTGGGCGGCGCTGGTCTTGCCGGTATCGACCTGTCGTTGCGCGCTGGCGAAATTACCGGCCTGGCAGGGATATCAGGAAATGGGCAAGCAGCTCTTGCTGCAGTGATCGCAGGCACGCTCTCGTTGTCTGAGGGGACAATTCAGTTGCATGGGGACACCATATCCGGCTGGTCACCGCGCAAAGCACTGCAAAAGCGGCTTGGACGCATTCCGGAAGATCGGCACGCCACCGGCATGATCGGCGATATGAGCGTGACTGAAAACGTGATTTCGGAAGCCTATCTCTCACCGAGGTTCTCCCGTATGGGAATTCTCAATTGGAAGGCGGCAGCCGATTTTGCTCGCCGCATCATTGGCGATTACGACGTCAAATGCCCTTCGCCCGAGGCAAGCGTGAGGCTGCTGTCTGGTGGCAACATGCAAAAGCTCATACTTGGCCGCGCGCTCGACGGNGAACCCAATGTNATTCTCGCCAGTCAGCCCACACGAGGGCTGGATGTTGGTGCGGTTGCCTATGTCCACCGGAAACTGATCGAAGCGCGNGATCGCGGTGCGGCTGTGTTGCTGATCTCGGAAGATCTTGATGAAATCCAGTCGCTGTCTGATCGCGTCGTGGTGATGTCCGGCGGCAAGCTCTCGTCACCTTCCAAACGCGGCGAACGAAGCCAACGAGAACTTGGCATCCTGATGGCCGGACATGGGCTGGAAAACCTCAATACAGCCGACACCGAGGGGCCATCCCATGCGGCTTGAGCCTCGCCCATCAGCAACTCTGGGCCGTAGCATCGTCTATACGATGCTGGCCATTGGCGCCGCGCTGGTCTTTGCCTCAGTTTTGGTGATGCTCGCCGGAGCCAACCCATTCAACGTTTTCTGGCTGGTGATCAGGGGCGCGGCCGGTTCGCAATTTGCAGCGCTCGAAACACTGACACGGGCGACGCCACTGATTTTTACAGGGTTGGCTGTTGCGGTCGCCTTCCGCGCCAAACTCTGGAATATCGGGGCCGAAGCACAGCTTTATATGGGCGGCATCATGACCGTGGTTTTAGGCACAGGCGCCGTCACAATTCCCGCTTATGGTCTTGTTCCCCTCATCATGGTCGGGGCGATGTTGGCAGGCGCGCTTGTGCTGTTGGGTCCAGCGATCCTGAAAACACGGTTTGGGGTGGATGAAGTTGTTACCACCTTGCTTTTGAATTTCATCGTTATCTTGTTCGTCTCGATGTTGCTTGAGGGTGTNCTGAAAGACCCGTCNGGACTTGGATGGCCGCAGTCGAAAAAAGTGANCGATGCCGCAGAGTTACCGCGACTGATCAAAGGGAAGCGGCTTCACTATGGGTTTGTGCTGGCGCTGGTCTCGTCGGTCATCGTCTGGTTCATCATGAAAAAGACCGTGCTCGGCTATGAGATGCGGGCTGTCGGACACAATCCCGAAGCCGCTCATTTCGCGGGTATTCCGGTTAATCGCGTTCTGGCGAAAACCGCTCTGATTTCAGGGGGACTTGCCGCGCTCGCAGGTTTCTCGGAAGTGGCCGGATTGAAGGGCAATCTGACTCTCGATCTGTCATCCGGCTATGGCTATACNGGAATTGTGGTGGCCATGCTGGCGATGCTCAATCCACTGGGCGTGGTTGCTGCTGCGATCTTCGTAGCGGGCATTTTCGTNGGTGCCGACGCCATGAGCCGATCCGCAAATGTGCCCAGTTACATTGCGCAGGTCATGGTGGCGAGTGCGCTTCTGACAATGGTCACAGCGATGATGTTGATGCGTTACAGGATCAGGTGGAAATAGTATGGAAGCCTTTGAAATCCTGCTAACGGCAAGCTTTTGGGTGGCGGCGATCCGCATTGCCTCACCACTGATTTTTGCCACGATGGGCGAGCTGATCTGCGAACGCGCGGGTGTGCTCAATCTCGGTATTGAGGGAATCATGACCGTTGGAGCATTTACCGGCTGGTTTACCGTCTATCTCGGTTTTGACCTCTGGACCGGCGTCGTGATCGCTGCGCTTTCGGGCGCGGCCTTCGGTGCATTACATGGNTTTCTCACGGTGCCGCTNGGCCTCTCGCANCACGTTACCGGCATTGGCATTACACTTCTTGCCACGTCGCTTACCTATTTTTCCTACCGTATTCTGCTTCCGGAAGTTACTTCCCCACCCAAGATCGAACCTTTTCAGCCCTTTGCCGTACCGGGACTTTCTGACATTCCGATTGTCGGTCAGGCATTGTTCAACCAGACGCCACTGACTTATCTGGCTTTCATCTCGGTAGGGGTGGTCGCCTGGGTGTTTTACCGCACGCCGGCTGGTGTGGCGTTGCGGGCCGTGGGTGAAAACCCATCCGCCGTGGAAGCGCAAGGGATTTCGGTGACTGCCGTGCGCATAGGCGCAGTGATGGCAGGATCTGCGCTGATGGCCATTGGCGGTGCGTTTCTGACCATGTCGGCTTTCAATTCGTTCTTCTTCGAGATGATCAATGGTCGCGGCTGGATTGCCATCGCGCTGGTGGTATTCGGCTCATGGCGTCCCGGAAAGGCGCTGATTGGTGCCATTCTGTTTGCCGCCTTTGATGCTTATCAGGTGCGCTTGCAACAGCTCACCGGAGGGGCCATCCCCTATCAGGTGTTCCTGATGATGCCCTATATCCTGTCTATTGCCGCGCTCGTGCTGGTGGCCCGCAGGGCCAGCTACCCCAAGGCACTGATGGTGCCCTACCAGAAAGGTGAGAGATGAGTTTTGANCTTCTTCTGAAAGGCGGCAATCTGACCGACGGATCACGCGCCGACATCGCGATTTCCGGTGACAAGATCGTGGCTATTGANCCAACTATCGTTGGNGAAGCCGGAGAGACAATCGACGTCTCCGGTCAGTTGGTATGTCCGCCGTTTGTCGATCCGCATTTCCACATGGATGCGACACTTTCTTACGGCAATCCGCGGATCAACCAAACCGGCACGCTGCTTGAGGGCATTTCACTTTGGGGCGAACTGAAGCCTGTCCAGAGCGAGGAAGAAATCGCAAAACGTGCGCTCGACTATTGCGACTGGGCGGCCTCCATGGGACTTCTGGCAATTCGCAGCCATGTCGACACCTCTGACGAGGATGGCCTGAAAGGCGTTCGCGCGCTGCTCTCGGTTCGTGAAACAGTCAGGCCCTATATCGACCTGCAGCTCGTGGCTTTTCCACAGGATGGGTTTTACCGCTCGCCGATCGCGCGTGAATGCACAATGCGGGCGCTGGATTTGGGTGTGGAGATTGTTGGCGGCATTCCGCATTTCGAGCGCACCATGGCCGATGGGCGAGCGTCTGTGACCGAGCTTTGCGAGATTGCGGCTGACCGCGGGCTGATGGTCGACATGCATTGCGACGAGACCGATGATCCGATGTCGCGTCACATTGAGCAACTGGCCTTTGAAACCCAACGACTCGGCCTTCAGGGTCGGGTTGCAGGTTCGCATCTGACGTCGATGCATTCGATGGACAATTACTATGTTTCAAAACTGCTGCCCTTGATGGCAGAAGCGCAGGTTGCCGCCATTCCCAACCCGCTGATCAACATAACTTTGCAAGGTCGCCACGACACCTACCCCAAGCGACGCGGCATGACACGGGTGCCGGAAATGCTCAGCCACGGTATCCGGGTAGGTTTTGGTCAGGATTGCGTGCTCGATCCCTGGTATTCTCTTGGCACCGGCGATCTACTCGATGTCGCCTTCATGGCGCTGCACGTGGCGCAGATGACCAGCCCTGCCGATATGCAGCGTTGCTTTGAAATGGTCACCAGCCAAAGTGCGGCCATTATGGGTCTGGATGATTACGGGCTTGAAAAGGGCAAGACCGCCAGCCTCGTGGTGCTGGATGCTGGAGATACCATCGAAGCCATACGCCTGCGCGCCAGCCGTCTGCTGGTGGTTTCCAAGGGCAAGGTCATCGCCCGGCGTGAGAAATCGCCAATGCGGATGGATTTGCCCGGACGCCCTCCCCTCGTCGACCGGCGCTTTGTGCCCTGATCAACAGAATCTGGCTCATCACCATTGTCGGAACTGTGGGTTGGTGCGCCAGCCCCTTGCCCTGATGCTCGTCACAGAAGACACTCCGAGCAAAATCAGGATCAAAAGCCACCCATGAGCAGAATACGCCGCCAACTCATTTCCTGGGCCAAAGTGCTGGTGTCCCAGGCAGTGGCAATTGCCATCATGTGGGCAGTGAGCGACATGCTGCCAACAGGCGGACATATGATCGTGGTTCCACTGCTGCTGCTTCAAGGGTTGCTTGCCGCCATGATCGGCAAACTCTTGCTCTTGTCCCCGTTCTGGGTACCGATCCAGTTTCTCATACCAGTTGCTTTGGTCTATGGGGGAGCGGTTCCCGCATGGGGCTATTTCCTTGCCTTTGTTGCGATTGCGCTGGTGTTCTGGAACGCCCCCTCCGAACGAGTGCCGCTTTACCTGACCAATCCCTCAACCCGATTGGTATTGGGCAAACTGATCATAAAGAACAATGCACGCAGCCTGATTGATCTTGGTTGCGGAACAGGCGGCGTGGTTGTGGCGCTAACCAGTACCCATGCGGAACTGGAGGCAACGGGGGTGGAAACAGCACTCCCGGTTTTTGCGATTGCCTGGCTAAATGCGCTTCTCAGAGGCGGGTCCCGCGTGCGCATCAGGCTCCAAAGTCTCTGGAAGTCCGATCTCTCAACCTATGACATCGTCTATTGTTTCTTATCACCTGCACCGATGGCGCGACTATATGAAAAGGCGAGGACCGAAATGCGAGATGGCGCGCTGTTGGTTTCCAACAGTTTTGCAGTTCCTGACGTCGAACCAGAACGGATCATTGAAGTTGGCGACGCGCGCAAAACGCAATTGTTTGTCTACCGGATGGAGAGCACGTGAGCGTGCTTCATTCGGGCTCATTCTGGTTGAGCGTAATCGTCGTATAATGCCAAAAAAGGCTTGCGAGCAGGTTGAGAACCTCTTGATACCGAGCGGCTCATTCCAACGGATGATGCAGGCCATTTTGCTCGACACCCTGCTTGATGTGAACAGCGGCGAAAACCCCGACAAAGCTCACTCAACCAGCGCGCAGCACTGACGCGGAGAGCACCCGACATTGATGCGCTTTATGCCGAAACCTGGCTGCGCGTGTGCTGGTCGCCGCCACTCGGCCAGCTTCGTTAATTGGGTCAACTCCATGGCTCCGGGCTTGTTTAAAACACCGTTTCTTGACATTCTACCGGAAGATTCTCAGGCCAGCCTTTCAGCCGCCATTCCCTTCCCTGTCCGGCTGGGCGAGCAACAGGAATTTGCGGCGTTTGCATTGCATATGGTCGCGAATCCCTATTTGAACGGTGAAGTGGTTCGTCTGGATGGTTCACTGTACATGGCGTCCATATAGAGATACCGCCACAACGGCACCGGCAAGCAGAATCACTGCGAATGCTCATGGGGGCTGCCACAATGGGTGAGACAACCATACCGGAATCGGGCGAACCCGAAGCAGAAGCGATCACAGTCGATCTGGGGCCATTGCCGAATTACATCGGCTTTGCAATTCGCCGCGCGCAGCTCTACGTTTTGGACGACTTCATACGATCGCTCGAAAAACTCGATTTGCGCCCGGGGATGTTTTCCACATTGACTGTTATTGAACGAAACCCCGGTCTGAACCAATCCGAAGTCAGCGCCTCACTGGGCATTCAGCGCACAAACTTCGTCATCATGGTGCAAGAACTGGAGCGGCGGCAACTGATTGAAAGACGCCCTTCGAAAAATGACAAGCGCTCCTATGCACTGTATTTGACCCGCAAAGGCAAGAATTTCCTGAAAAAAGCCCAAGCGCTGCAGGCCGAGCACGAGGTCCGNATGACCGAAAAACTCGGGGCTGATGGCCGTGACCAACTNTTGGAACTGATGCAAAAACTNCTGGCATAAAGTCCTTCTCGACGCTGACCTGCNAATCACGGATTTATCCCGCTGCTGCGATAACTTTAAGCTTCCAGCAATGAAGCGTTGCATGAATACACGCAAACAACCCATCATCAATTAACATTCGAATCAGACTGATGAACTGAGCTGCCAGTGAAATGGTGGCGGATTGAGAGCAAATCACTTCAGACAGTTCCCGTACGAATTTGCGTCACCAACTCCGGCACCGGGTTTGCGTCATCAACCGCCCTCACCTTCGTCATTATCGGCCAACGAGCCAAGAATGACGAAAAGAGGGAACGGCACGCGGCTCACCAAGGTGCGCGTTCAATCTCTGCGGTTGGAGGAACTTCCGATTATCGAGAAAGCGACAGTGTTCGCTCTCACTCAGTCACACNGCTNTCGTNAAATCCATGATAGCCCACTTCGTGCATTCCCCTTAATTGACAACCGTCGCGGTTTTTGCGCCTAGAATGGCTATAACAATTNAAAAGGCGGCTNCGTGAGGTCAACTCCCCCCATCCATTTGGTTATTTTCGACTGCGATGGTGTCCTCATCGACAGCGAGATCATTTCCGCGCGTGTGCTGCTTTCACATCTGGCCAGCGTCGGCGTGAAAGTGGATTTCAACCACTTTCGAACAAACTTCATGGGGCGGAGCTGGCCGAAAGTCGTTGCTGATATCCGGATTAATTATGGGTTGGCGTTGGATGCTGAGTTCGAGGAAACTTACCGTCGAGAGCTGCTTGAGGCTTTCAGCCGCGAGTTAAGGCCAACATCCGGTATCGTGAAGGTGCTGGAAAAACTGGCTGTTCCATTCTGTCTGGCCACGAGTTCCAGCCCCAAACGCGTGTCGCGATCACTCGAACTAACCGGCCTTGCAAAGTTTTTCACCGACAAGTGTTTTACTGCCTCGCAGGTGCCAAATGGCAAACCAGCGCCGGACCTTTTTCTGCTTGCGGCAAGTGCAATGCATGTCGAGCCCGCCCATTGTCTGGTAATTGAAGACAGCGAACCGGGAATAGAAGCCGCCCGCCGCGCAAACATGCGCCATTATCGCTATACCGGGGGGCAACACTTTGACGGGCTTGACACAACTGAATTCAACAGTCCCGATAGGATCAAGGGCTTTTCGAGTTGGACGGAGCTTTTTGAACTCGAGCCAGAACTGAAAAAATACTGAGGGGACACGCACATGGCTGGCAAGGCTGATAGTGAAACCAGTCGGCTCGATGATGCCGCGCGGGCCGGTTGGCTATATTACGTGGCTGGCAACACCCAGGACGAAATTGCTCGGAAGCTTGGTGTTTCGCGTCAATCGGCACAAAGACTGGTGTCGCTTGCGGTCAGCGAGAAGCTGGTCAAGGTGCGGCTGGATCACCCAATTGCCAAATGTATGGAACTCTCTGCGCGTCTGCGCGAGCGCTTTGATCTGCTTGGCTGCGAAATTGTTCCATCGGACCCGGACGCCCCCAATTCCATGACCGGGGTTGCCCAGGTTGGCGCAATCGAGATGGAGCGGCACCTCAAATCCAACCATCCGAAGATCATCGCGATCGGGACTGGCCGCGCACTGCGCGCCTGTGTTGAACAGTTACCGCCGATGGATTGCCCACAACACCGTATTGTTTCGATGCTTGGCAACATGATGTCGGACGGATCTGCGACAGCCTATAACGTTGTCATCCGCATGGCAGAGCGCGCCAGTGCGCGCCATTACCCCATGCCGCTGCCGGTATTTGCCCGATCTGCAGAGGAAAAATCGGTGTTGCACAATCAGGAGCCGGTGCACAACATCCTTGAACTGGTTCGGCAGGCAGATGTAACATTTGTCGGTATCGGCAACATCGGACTGACCGCGCCTCTGTTTGTCGACGGCTTTCTGACTCGTGATGATCTGCGCGCCCTCGAACGTGCCGGAGCTGCCGGCGAGATCATAAGCTGGGTCTTTGACGACAATGGCGTTTTGATCGACGGGTTGATCAATGACCGGGTGGCATCTGCTCCAATCAACACAAACCAAGCTAATCCGGTNATCGGGATTGCAGCTGGTGAACCTAAAGTCAGGGCAATGTTNGGCGCAATGCGCGGTCGGTTGATTAACACTTTGATCACAAATGAACACACNGCCGAACTTTTGCTCAATGATTGAGCANAAGTTATCAACTTCTTAATCCCTTGATTAAAAACACTATTGCCTGATTGCTGCTGCATTGCCGCATCGTTTTTCCGCAGTGCGTTAATTGACAGCTTGTCGCAGTAGTGTGAGTATTCGCCCGATTAATTAGCAAATGCCCAATNAAGGGCTTTGGGAGGAAACTATGAAAAATTTCACTCGCGCCCTTTTGGGTGCGTCGGCGCTCTGTGCAATGGCTGCAGTCGCTCAAGCCGAAAAACTGACCATTGCCATGGTCAACAACGGTGACATGATCCGTATGCAGGGCTTGGCTGACGCTTTCACTGCGGCCAACCCTGATATTGAACTTGAATGGGTCACGTTGGAAGAAAACATTCTTCGCCAGCGGGTCACTCAGGACGTTGCCACCAGGGGCGGCCAGTTCGACGTCATGACAATCGGTACATACGAAGTTCCAATCTGGGGTGCGCAGGAATGGCTGGTTTCGCTCAACGACCTGCCCGCTGAATATGACGTTGACGACCTGCTTCCNGCCATTCGCGCNGGACTGACTGTTGATGGCGAACTCTATGCGGTGCCATTTTACGGCGAATCCTCGATGGTCATGTACCGCAAGGACCTGATGGAAAAAGCTGGCATGGCCATGCCAGATGCTCCCACCTGGGATGAAATCACCAAAGCTGCCGAAGCNATGACCGACAAAGACGCCGGCATTTACGGCATCTGCCTGCGCGGCAAGCCCGGCTGGGGCGAAAACATGGCATTTNTGACNGCCATGTCAAATTCCTACGGCGCACGCTGGTTTGATGAAAACTGGAAGCCGCAGTTTGACAGTGAAGCCTGGAAGGCAACACTGACNGATTATCTCGCCCTGATGAACAATTATGGTCCTCCCGGCTCATCATCCAACGGCTTCAACGAAAACCTTGCGCTCTTCCAGCAGGGCAAATGCGGCATGTGGATTGATGCCACGGTGGCTGCATCCTTTGTGACCAATCCAACAGATTCGACCGTTGCGGATCAGGTTGGTTTCGCACTGGCTCCCGACAAGGGCCTTGGAAAGCGCGGCAACTGGCTCTGGGCCTGGTCACTGGCCATTCCAGCAGGCTCCGATAGCGTCGATTCTGCCAAGAAATTCGTCGCCTGGGCAACTTCCAAGGAATACACGGCGCTGGTGGCTGAAAAGGAAGGTTGGGCCAACGTACCTCCTGGCACACGCACCTCGCTCTATGAGAATGCTGAATATGCGAAGGTTCCATTTGCCAAGATGACGATCGACTCGATCAACGAGGCAGACCCAAGCAGTCCAACGGTTGATCCGGTTCCCTATACCGGTGTTCAGTTTGTCGCAATTCCTGAATTCCAGGGAATTGCCACAGCTGTGGGCCAGCAGTTCTCCGCAGCACTTGCCGGTCAGATCACGGCCGACGAAGCACTCGCTGCGGCCCAGAAGCTGACGGAGCGTGAAATGTCGCGCTCTGGATACCCCAAGTAAGCGTTCCTCCCGGAACCCTTGGCCGGCGCCCGAACCACGCGCCGGTCAACACCCTCGCAACTGAAGAAGAGATTTCCGTCATGGCTACGAACCATTCGAAAGCCGCAGCTCGCCTCATGATATCGCCAGCCGTATTGCTGTTGCTGGCCTGGATGATTGTTCCGCTTGCGATGACACTCTATTTTTCTTTCCTGCGCTACAATTTGCTGATGCCGGGAAACAACCCTTTCATCGGCTTTGAAAACTACAGCTATTTCCTTTCCGATCCGGCGTTTCAATCGTCATTGGTCAACACCTTGTTGTTGGTTTGCGGCGTGCTCATCGTCACCGTTGTCGGCGGCACTTTGCTGGCCATACTGCTCGACCAGCCGATGTGGGGTCAGGGCATTGTGCGCATCCTGGTGATAGCCCCCTTCTTCGTCATGCCGACAGTTTCGGCGCTGGTGTGGAAGAACATGTTCATGAACCCGGTCAATGGATTGTTCGCCTATATGGCCAAGGCAGTGGGTCTTCAGCCCTTTGACTTTCTCGCCACAGCCCCTTTGGCCTCAATTATCGGCATTGTGAGTTGGCAGTGGTTGCCGTTCGCCACTCTTATTCTGCTGACCGCTATGCAATCGCTGGATTCCGAGCAAATGGAAGCCGCCGAGATGGACGGCGCCAATATATTCAGCCGCTTCTACCATATCGTCGTGCCGCACCTCTCACGCGCCATCACGGTGGTCATTCTCATCCAGACGATTTTCCTGTTGTCGGTATTTGCTGAAATCCTGGTGACNACGAATGGCGGACCGGGCACNGCTTCAACGAACCTGACNTACCTGATCTACGCGGAAAGCNTGTTGCGGTTTGACGTGGGAACCGGTTCGGCCGGTGGCGTTGTCGCCATCATCCTTGCCAACATCGTCGCGATCTTCCTGATGCGGATGATCGGCAAGAACCTCGACGCTTAGGGTTTACGGAGTACATAAAATGGCACGCGCAGTATCAACCANACGCAAAACCGCCTTCACGCTCCTGGCCTGGGTCATCGGGATNCTGATTTTCTTCCCGATTNTGTGGACGGTTCTTACCAGCTTCAAGTCTGAGGCGCAGGCAATTGCCGATCCTCCGGTNTTCTTCAATTTCGATTGGACTCTGGAGAACTATTTTACCGTTCAGGAACGCTCAAACTACTTCCTGCACTTCTGGAACTCGGTGGTCATTTCCGTCGGCTCAACAATTATCGGTCTGCTGATTGCAATTCCGGCTGCATGGTCGATGGCATTCGTTCCCGGCAAACAGACCAAGAATGTATTGATGTGGATGCTTTCCACCAAGATGCTGCCGCCGGTTGGCGTGCTGGTGCCGATTTACCTCATTTTTCGCGATGTAGGGTTGCTGGATACCCGCACTGGACTGGTGATCGTGCTGACGCTGATCAATCTGCCGATTATTGTGTGGATGCTCTACACCTACTTCAAAGAAATTCCGGTTGATATTCTGGAAGCCGCGCGGATGGACGGGGCCTCATTGTGGAACGAAATCATCTACGTTCTCACGCCAATGGCCGTTCCCGGGATTGCATCGACGCTGCTGCTCAACATCATTCTTGCCTGGAACGAAGCGTTCTGGACACTCAATCTGACAGCCGCAAAGGCCGCGCCGCTGACGGCGTTTATCGCGAGCTACTCCAGCCCGGAAGGCTTGTTCTATGCCAAGCTCTCGGCGGCCTCGACCATGGCGATTGCTCCAATCCTCATCATGGGATGGTTCAGTCAGAAACAACTCGTACGGGGTCTGACCTTCGGCGCAGTGAAATAGGACGGGAAAATGGGACAAATTACACTCAAGCAAGTCACCAAGAGTTTCGGTACGATCAATGTGATCAAGCCACTGGATCTTGTTATCAATGAAGGTGAATTCGTTGTCTTCGTCGGCCCTTCGGGTTGCGGCAAGTCCACTCTGCTTCGACTGATCGCGGGTCTGGAAGACATGACTTCCGGCGACATCGAGATCGATGGCCTCAACGCCACAAGCCTGCCGCCTGCCAAACGCGGTCTGGCCATGGTGTTTCAATCCTATGCGCTTTATCCGCACATGACAGTGCGCAAGAACATTTCTTTCCCGTTGAAAATGGCAGGTCTCGATCAAGCCAAGATTGACGAAAAGGTCAACAATGCAGCCAGCGTTCTGAACCTGACCGCCTATCTTGATCGCAAGCCGGGGCANTTATCCGGTGGTCAGCGCCAGCGGGTCGCCATAGGNCGGTCGATCGTGCGCGAGCCATCCGCGTTTCTCTTTGATGAACCGCTGTCCAACCTTGATGCNGCGTTGCGGGTAAACATGCGGCTGGAAATCTCTGAATTACACCAGCAACTCAAGACCACAATGATTTATGTAACCCACGATCAGGTTGAAGCCATGACCATGGCTGACAAGATCGTGGTGCTGCGCGATGGCTATATCGAGCAAGTCGGCTCACCGATGGAGCTCTACCGCACACCCGCCAATCTGTTTGTGGCTGGCTTCATCGGCTCACCGAAGATGAACTTCATTGCAGGAGCCACTGCTACGAAGTATGGCGCCGAGACCATTGGCGTTCGCCCGGAACACTTGATTTTAACCGATGGTGAAGGCCTCGGTGGGACCGTCGGTGTGATTGAGCATCTGGGCTCGGATACCTTCATGCATGTCCATCTCGATGACAAATTGGGCACCATCAATGTGCGCACAGATGGCGATAACACCGCCAAGGCTGGTGACAAGATCAAGGTCGCACCGGTTTCGGCTGAGCGCGTCTATCGCTTTGACAAGGAAGGTCTGGCGATCAGATGAAGCGCCTTGTCGGGAAAACTGCGCTGATCACCGGGGCAGCCCGGGGGATCGGTCTGGCATTTGCCGAGGCCTATGTTGCAGAGGGTGCGCAAGTGGCGATCGCTGATATTGATCTGGCGCGCGCGCGACAGGCTGCGAAGACCATCGGAGATAACGCATTCGCGGTTGAGATGGATGTGACCGATCAGGCATCGATTGATCAGGCCGTCAGAGAAGTCGAAAAGCAGTTCAGCGGTATAGACATCCTGATTAACAACGCAGCCCTGTTCAGTGCAGCACCTGTTGTCGAGATCACCCGGTCCGACTTCGACAAGCTGCTCTCGGTGAATCTGGCTGGATCGTTGTTTACCCTGCAAGCTGTTGCCAAATCCATGATCGCACAGGGAAATGGCGGCAAGATCATCAATATGGCCAGTCAGGCCGGACGACGCGGCGAAGCGTTGGTCGCTGTCTACTGCGCCACCAAAGCAGCTGTTATCAGTCTGACGCAATCAGCCGGTCTGGACCTCATCAAGCATGGGATCAACGTCAATGCAATCGCGCCCGGCGTGGTGGACGGCGAACACTGGGAAGGTGTCGACGCACTGTTTGCCAAGCTTGAAAACAAACCGCTTGGCCAGAAGAAAAACGAGGTTGGAAAGGCAGTTCCGTTCGGACGCATGGGCCAACCTTCCGATCTGACGGGCATGGCCATTTTTCTGGCTTCCAAAGAAGCCGATTACATCGTCGCGCAGACATACAATGTCGACGGCGGAAACTGGATGAGCTGAGCCAGCACGGGCCGCTCAATTCGAAAAACAAAATTCCGGTTGCCGCGGACATGAACCGCGCAACCGACCCTGGAGGCCACCATGGCGCATAAACTGGCGAAGGATGACGGCATTAAGCCGGCCGCCGCAATTACACGGGCCAAATATGATCGATCAGGACTTTCGGCCGGCATCGTTCATATCGGTGTTGGCAATTTCCATCGTGCTCATCAAGCCCATTATCTCCACCGGCTTTTCAATACTGGCAGTGACCATGATTGGGCGATAATCGGCGCTGGCATCAAGCCGTTCGATGGTGCGATGCGCGACAAGCTTGAACCCAATGGCTGGCAAACGACCGTCATGGAGCTTGACCCGAAGGGGTTTTCGGCAACGGTTGTCGGTTCGATGATCGACTTCGCACCCATTGACCCGCAATCGATCATTGCTGTGATGACCAGCCCGCAGATCCGGATTGTCTCATTGACTGTAACCGAGGGTGGCTATTTCATCGACTCCAAAACGGGCGATTTCAATGCAGAGCATCCTGAGGTTCAGGCAGATTTGAAAAACCCGGACAGGCCGCAAACCGTGTTCGGGATCATTATTGCGGCGCTGGCCCGACGACGTGATGCCGGTATTGCACCTTTCACTGTGATGTCGTGTGACAACCTTCCCGGCAATGGCCATGTGGCGCGCGAAGCTGTGATGGGACTGGCTCGTTTGATGGGTACCGATATTGCGAACTTCATCGATCAGAACGTTACTTTTCCAAATGGGATGGTGGATTGCATCACGCCTGCTACGGGCCCGCGTGAAATCCAGCTTATCGCAGAGACATTCGGGATCACCGAAGCAGCACCCGTGGTTTGCGAACCTTTTCGGCAATGGGTGCTTGAAGATGACTTTCCGCAAGGGCGCCCGGCACTCGAAAAAGTCGGCGTCGAATTCGTTGCCGATGTTGCGCCCTACGAATTGATGAAACTGCGCATTCTGAATGGTGGCCACGCCGTCATTGCCTATTCATCGGCGCTTTTGGGCCACAAATTTGCACACGAGGGGATGGCCGATCCTCTGGTGGCAAAATTCCTCGAGAAGCTCGAATTCACTGAGATNATTCCCACNGTGCCGAAAATTCCCGGTGTCAGCCTGAGCGACTACTATGAGAAGGTTGTCGAGCGTTTTTCCAACGGTGAACTGGGTGACACCGTTGCCCGGCTCTGCCTGGATGGCTCCAACCGGCANCCGAAATTCATTCTGCCCTCTATCGTCGACCGACTTGCNGCCGGNCAGNGTGTAGACGGGCTCGCATTGGAATCGGCGCTCTGGTGCCGCTATTGCACCGGAGAAGGTGAAGATGGAACCATCCACACAATCGATGATGTGGCTGCAGCACAATTGACGGAGGCTGCGATTGCAGCACGCCAGCGTCCGCAGGCATGGCTGGAAATGCGCGATATTTACGGGAGCATTGGGGAAAATACAGTTTTCTCCGCTGCCTTTGCCTCAGCACTCGAAGCGATTTGGACCAAAGGCACCAAAGCCACATTGGAAGCCTATCTGGCTGAATGAACATGCCCAGCCCGCGGATGGCAACCATCTCACCCGCGGGCTCAATTTGATTTTCAGCAAATGGACAGAATGCGGATCACAGCTCGGGCTTTTCAGCCATTGTGGTCATGCTTCATCTCTGAGTGATCGTGNTTCATCGTCTGNNTGATCGNGTTTCATGTCCGANTGGTCATGGTTCATCTTCTTCTTGTCCATGTCATCCATACCGGGACGCATGTCACGAACATCGAACTCGACTTCCACTGTGCCGGCTTTTTCAAACANCAGATTTACCGTGCGGGTTTCGCCATCTTTCATTGGTTCGGCGATCTTCATGAACATGACGTGATAACCGCCGGGCTTGAGCTCGACAGATCCACCGGNAGGAATTTCCAATCCCCTTGNGAGTTCGCGCATTTTCATGACGTCGTTTTCAACAGCCATTTCGTGGATTTGAACNTCGGCTGCAAATTCGGCTGAACCGCCGACAAGGCTGTCAGCCACGGAACCTGTATTGGTCACGATCATAAAGCCTCCAGCTACCGGCTGGTTTGGCAAGGTGNCCCGAATGGCTGGTGCGGTGATTTGCAAACTGCCGAATTCGGTGTCAGTTGCATTTGCGAAGGAGATGGCAGCAAGAAGCGCTGCCCCGATCAGGGCGATACGTGTGAGTGTTGTCTTCATGGTCTGAACTTTCAAAGAACTGCCCGGCCTGATGTTGACCGGAATTAAACATGCAAACTGGCAATCGAGTGCCAGAAACTGCTTTCAGGCAGAAATTTAAACAGCGGGCGGGCCATGAGGTGGGGCACCGGGCCGAAAACCATCCGCAACCAGTATCGCGGTAACTGGCATGGTTCGGCTTTCTGAACCATCAGGTTGCTGCGCGGGTTCAGCAATCCCGGATGGCAATGGCAGCGCTACAGAGCCAGCTATACGGCAAAACTCGCATGACTGGTATTGGTGGGAAACAGGATGAGACCCCCCAACTTCATCAGCAACTGTCACGCAGAGGGTTGGCCGTGACCCATCAGGAAGAACATAGGCTGCGGTCTGAACGAGCTGAGTTTCGGCAAATGCAGGCGCCCTGTGGGCGAAAGCGGTCAGGACCAAAGCACATATGCATAAAAAATGGATCAGCAACCGAAATCGCCGGGCAAGCTGGTTGGCCATACCGGGATGAACAATGGTCGGTCGGTTGCTCCTCAAATTCTTCATGGAACAGGGATAGTTCGCCAATACACCAACGACAAGCGCGTTCTGGCTAATCTCCAGCGGCGGGATGTCGCAATTTCCCCTGATTGAAGATAACTCGCGATCAGGGCCTGATATNGCGCCCCACCTGCGAAATATTGGACATTTTTTAATCTTTGCTTATTTTTTATGCAATTTTGCTCGAAATGCGTCATTAAAGTGTCACGCCACGTGCAGATCGCAACCATTAACCTGTCGAATGCACCCAAAAGCGGCGTTCGCCCGAACTGGCAAAGGACTTGCATTCAGTGCCTCGTGGACACGAAACAGCACGGAGGCTGAATATGAATTTCACCACTAAAACGATCAGAATGGCCAGCGCGGCNGCGCTCGCGGCGGCAACTATGGTCTTTAACCCGGCAAACGCNCAAGAAGAAACAATCAAGATCGGCGTTTTGCATTCCCTGTCGGGAACCATGGCGATTTCCGAAACAACGCTCAAAGACACCATGTTGATGCTCATTGAAGAGCAGAACAAAAAGGGTGGCGTCCTCGGCAAGAAGCTTGAAGCGGTTGTTGTCGATCCGGCTTCCGATTGGCCTTTGTTTGCCGAAAAAGCCCGCGAACTGCTGACAGTNTCAGATGTTGACGTGATCTTCGGCTGCTGGACAAGCGTTTCACGCAAATCTGTGCTTCCGGTCATCGAAGAACTTAACGGTTTGATGTTCTATCCGGTTCAGTATGAGGGCGAAGAGAGCTCGAAGAACGTCTTCTACACGGGTGCTGCACCAAACCAACAAGCTATTCCGGCTGTTGATTATTACCTCGAAGAGCTCGGCGTTGAAAAATTCGCCCTGCTCGGCACAGACTATGTTTATCCTCGGACCACCAACAATATTCTGGAATCCTATCTCCAGTCCAAGGGCATTGCCAAGGAAGACATCTTCGTCAACTACACACCTTTCGGTCATTCCGACTGGTCGAAGATCGTTGGTGACGTTGTGGCGCTCGGTGCTGACGGCAAAAAAGTCGGCGTGATCTCAACGATCAACGGCGACGCCAATGTTGGCTTCTACAAAGAACTTGCGGCTGCAGGCATTTCCGCTGACGACATTCCAGTTGTTGCATTCTCGGTCGGTGAAGAAGAGCTTTCCGGTCTTGATACGTCCAACCTGGTTGGTCACCTCGCTGCATGGAATTACTTCATGTCTGCCGACACACCTGAAAATGCCGAATTCATCAAGGCATGGAAAGCCTATATTGGCGACGACAAGCGCGTAACCAACGACCCGATGGAAGCTCATTACATCGGCTTCAACATGTGGGTTGCTGCGGTTGAAAAAGCAGGCACCACCGATGTGGACCCGGTTCGCGAAGCCATGTGGGGCCAGGAATTCCCCAACCTGACAGGCGGCACGGCTGTAATGGGCACCAACCATCACCTCTCCAAGCCGGTCCTGATTGGTGAAATTCAAGCTGACGGCCAGTTCGACATCATCTCCTCAACCGAACCGGTTCCAGGCGATGCATGGACTGACTACCTGCCTGATTCCAAGGTCTTGACATCCGACTGGCAGGAAATCGGTTGCGGCATGTACAACACAGATACTTCAACATGTGTGCAGATGAAGTCGAACTACTAATCGCCCTCATTACGTAAATCGCAATCCCGGGAGGCCCGTTTCAGGGCCTCCCTTCCCGCTCTGGGTCTGGTGGCTGGCTATGTTTCGACCGGTGTTATTCGCACTCTTATTCCTCTTCAATCTCGCAGCAGTTGCTGTTGCTCAGGACGCGTCACAAAACGCGCCTTTACAAGCGATCCTGCAGGAGAACCACAAGGCGGTGGAGCGCGCCTCGCGTAAAACTGTCGAAGATGTTGTCTCCGCGATCATTTCCAGTGGCTTGCCGCAAGGGCCAGAATTTCTCAAGACCTGGGCGGACCGTGATGTCTGGATGCGAGAGAGCGACGGGCTGTTTTTCTATACCGCCAAGGCGGATGCTGGTGCGCTCAAGCTGATCGACATTGATAGCGGGGAAGAGATCGGCGTCACACCAAAGAAGGAGCTTTCGCAGCTCAAACCCAATAGCGGTGTACGCGGCGTTATCGCCTCCGCACTTGTCGCCACTCAATTGACAGACCCCAACCCGGCGCGCCGAATGGATGCGTTGGTTACCATCGAACGAAGTGCAGCAGAGGAACATCTCGAGCCCCTGCGGGAGTCCATCGAAAACGAAACTGACCCTAAAATCAAAGCGCGCAAGGAGCGCATCCTGCAGCTTGTCACCATTACCTTTGGCAAGACAACTGAGGCCCGTGTCGAAGCCGTTCAAGGTTTTGATACTGATCTCGGGGTCGATGCCCGGGCGGCGATCAACCCGGTACTGACCACAAAACTCGGGTTCTCCAAGGGTGGTCCGGACGATGTACCGGATAATCTGAATATCCAGACGACTCTCAAGCCTGGCGCATCAATATCCCTTGATGATGCCTATGCTTTATTGGTTGCCGCTGACCTGGCCCCAAAAGCCGTCAGCGTCTCTGCGCGAAAGGCACTGCTTGAGGCAAACATCAACAATGGAATGGTTGGCGGGATTGAAGTGTCGCGCATGGGGTCACAGGCTGAGCGCGACCGGGCTTATTCGGCATTGGTGGCGACCGGCATTGCCCCGCCTTTTGTGACCGTCGACACCAAGAAGGACGCCGTTTCCGCCTACACTTTTTACAACGCCTATGATGAACCAGACCGTGAAGTGACTACGGCAGCAGCAAAAACGCTGCAATCGATCAACAACTATGTCGGCTTCAATCGCGCCATAGATCTGGCGCTTGATGGATTGTCGATGGCGTCGATCTTCTTTCTGGCAGCCATCGGTCTGGCCATCACATTTGGTGTGATGGGTGTCATCAACATGGCCCATGGCGAATTTATCATGATCGGCGCCTATACGGGTTATGTCGTTCAGCAGTTCATTCCCAACTACACGGTTTCAATCATTGTAGCGCTGCCGCTGGCCTTTCTCGTCGCAGCAGCAGCAGGCATCGCGTTGGAACGCCTGGTCATCCGGCATCTGGCCAGCCGTCCGCTGGAAACACTGCTGGCCACCTTTGGAGTTTCAATCGCACTTCAACAGCTCGCCAAGAACATTTTCGGCACGCAAGCCCGACCACTGACATCGCCAGCCTGGCTAGACGGTGCGCTGTCGATCAATGATGTTGTCTCCATCTCTTACATACGCATCGCGATTTTCGTCTTGGCGCTGGTGTTCTTTGCGCTTCTCTTGTTTGTTCTCAACAAGACTCGGCTCGGCTTGGAAGTTCGCGCCGTCACCCAGAACCCGCGTATGGCCTCATCGATGGGGATCAATCCTGACCGCATCAACATGCTGACGTTCGGGCTTGGCTCCGGCATTGCCGGTATCGCCGGTGTTGCCATCGGCCTGTTTGCCAAGGTCACCTCAGAGCTTGGTTCAGCCTATATTGTGCAAAGCTTCATGACAGTCGTGGTTGGCGGCGTGGGCAACATCTGGGGAACTCTGGCCGGTGCCACCATGATCGGCTTCCTGCAAAAGATCATCGAGTTTTTCAACCCGTCCAACACACTGGCGGCACAGACCTACATGATCATCTTCATCATCATATTCATCCAGTTCAAACCCAANGGCATTATCGCGCTCAAGGGTCGGGCGGCGGGAGACTGACCATGAGCAAGAGCTTTTTCGCCCGAAATCCATCCATNCTGATTTTCATTGCGCTGCTGGCGCTGATCACGATTGCTGCAACCATATTCTCGGAAGCCTATGGTACCGCGCTGTTGCCCACCAACTATGTAAAGGTACTGGGCAAGACCATGAGCTTTTGCATGATCGCAATCGCGATGGATCTGGTCTGGGGGTATTGCGGAATTCTGTCGCTTGGTCATTTCGCCTTCTTTGGTCTCGGCGGCTACATGATCGGCATGTGGCTGATGTACGCCCGAACCGAGGATATCGTCGTCGCCTCACTGGCCAACTCAGCCCTACCCGCNACCGCGCAGGAAATTCGCGACGGCATCGGNACCCAGATTTTTGGCGTTGTCGGCGGATCAGAAATACCCACGGTGTGGATGTTTGCCGACAGTCTGACAATTCAACTCGCCCTTGTGGTGCTTGTCCCAGGTCTGCTGGCGCTGGTTTTCGGCTGGTTGGCTTTCCGCAGCCGGGTGACTGGCGTCTATCTTTCGATCCTCACCCAGGCCATGACGCTGGCCCTGTCTCTCTACCTTTTCCAGAATGACAGCGGGTTGCGCGGCAATAATGGACTATCGGGCCTTCAGAACCTTCCCCGCCTGACTGAGATGCCGCAGTCGGTTGTCTCTATCTGGTTCCTCTGGCTATCGGCTCTGGCGTTGGGTCTTGCCTATCTGTTTGCGGCTTGGGTGGTATCCGGCAAGTTCGGCAACATCATCAAGGCGATCCGCGACGATGAAGCGCGCATCCGGTTTCTTGGCTATTCGGTGGAAGGCTACAAGCTGTTCATCTTCACCGTGACCGCCATCATGGCAGCCATAGCCGGGGCGATCTATTATCCACAGGCAGGCATCGTCAATCCGGCGGAGATTGCTCCGATTGCGTCGATCTATCTGGCTGTCTGGGTAGCAATTGGCGGCCGTGGCCGTTTATACGGCGCAGTCATTGGGGCCACGCTGGTGTCGTTCCTTTCTTCCTGGTTTACCGGTGGACAGGCTCCCGATGTCCCCTTGGGCTTTTATACCATTCAATGGGTCGACTGGTGGCAGGTGCTGCTGGGATTGGGATTTGTTCTCGTGACGCTTTTTGCCCCAAGTGGAATTGGCGGCATTTTTGACCGGTTTGTCAGAAAGGACGCAGCATGAGCGCGCTACTCGAAGTCGAAGGCGTCTCAGTGACTTTCGACGGGTTCCGGGCCATCAATGATTTATCGTTTTCGATTGGTGAGGCTGAGCTACGCGCCATTATCGGCCCCAATGGTGCTGGCAAGACTACATTCATGGATATTGTCACCGGCAAGACCCGACCTGATACCGGACGGGTTGTTTTCGGAAGGCCCGAAATCGATCTGCTCAGGATGCGCGAAAGCGACATTGCACGTGCGGGCATTGGCCGGAAATTTCAGCGACCAACCGTTTTCGAAGCGCAGACTGTGTCTGACAATCTGATGATGGCCTTGAAAAAGGACCGGTCGCCCTTTGCCGTTCTCGGACACAAGGCTACAGGCGATGATTCAGACCGTATCGTGGAAATTGCCAGAGAAATCGGGCTTGGTGATCAGTTGCCGAGGCTTTCTGGCGAATTGTCCCATGGCCAAAAACAATGGCTGGAAATCGGCATGCTGCTGGCTCAAGACCCTCGACTGCTGCTGGTTGATGAACCCGCCGCCGGCATGACACTTGGCGAACGCGAACACACTACCGACCTTCTGGTTCGTACCGCGAAATCCCGAGCCGTCATCGTCGTTGAACACGACATGGAGTTCGTTCGCCGCTTGGCCTGCCCTGTCACTGTACTTCACGAAGGCTCAGTGCTTGCCGAAGGCTCTCTCGACCATGTGACCGCTGACCAGCGGGTCATCGAAGTTTACCTGGGAAGATAGTCATGCTCGAAGTCGCAGATCTCACACTGCATTATGGCCAGTCGAAAATTCTCAACGGAGTTTCGCTTGAGGCTGAAGTCGGCAAAGTAACGTGCCTGATGGGCACCAATGGTGTGGGCAAAACCAGTCTTCTGAAAGCCATATCCGGCGTCAAGCATCGGTCTGGCGGCAGCTACCGGCTGGATGGCGAAGACATCGCAACCCCGCCATCGCATATTCTGGCCAACAAGGGGGTCGGTTACGTTCCACAGGGGCGTGATATTTTCCCGTTGCTGACAGTCACCGAGAACCTCGAAACCGGCTTTGCCTGCCTTCCGCGCNCCGAACATTTCATTCCTGACCATATTTATGAGCTGTTTCCCGTGCTCAAGGATATGCGGATGCGACGTGGTGGCGACCTGTCTGGCGGTCAACAACAGCAACTGGCTATTGCACGCGCGCTGATAACACGGCCGAAACTATTGCTGCTTGATGAGCCGACCGAAGGCATTCAACCCAACATCATCCAGCAAATCGGTCGGGTAATTTCCTTGCTACGCGATCAAGGTGAGATGGCAATCGTGCTGGTGGAGCAGTATTTTGAGTTCGCCTATGAGCTTGCAGATCGCTTTACCGTGCTCAAGCGCGGCTCCGTGGTCATGAATGGGTCCAGAGCTGAGCTGTCAAAAGACGAACTCAAGCAGTCGGTATCGGTTTAGGCTAACCCCGATTTGGCTCATCGAGCATTTGAAGTGAAAATTTCAGGCGCTGATTTGATGATAAAACAGTGTCTGCAAGGCCTTCATTGTTCACCGTCATCTAACGATGCGGTCAACAAATGCGTCAACCGGCTCCTTTTTGCGTGAACTCAGCCTGATATTCAACTCGACTTGATCAGCACGCAAAGCAATAAATTATTGTTTTTTATAATTAATCTTCCTCTATTGCTATTCTTTGCTTATTTTCAAGGCAACATTTTCGTTAGCCGACGACACATTTTCGTGCTTTGAAATCTGCCTCTCTTATCAACATCTTCTACTCATCGAACACGGACCCGATGGTTCGCCCGATGAGAAAAGACACAAGACGAAGCGTCCTCTGAAAAGTCTTTTAGCTGATGTGAAACTTTTGGTCCGCCTGCCCCGTTACCACTAACAGAAGGGCCAGACTGGACCCAACAAGGAGAGAGAAAATGAAAAACGTTATTATCGCACTCGGCCTGACATTGGCCACATCAACAGCCGCCTTTGCAGGTGGAAGCGCACTCGACGCAGTTCTGCTGCCGCAGGATACAGCTGCAAGCAATGCTCAGGCGACACTGAGCACCAGCGCAATCACAAATGATCAAACAAGCTTTGGTCGCTTGGGCGACGGTTCACCGACATTCGCAGCCCCTGCTGCCGGTTCAATTGACTACACAGCGACTGCTTCCATCGGATCTTCCACTGAAGGCTACGCCGTGACCGGTCCTCGCCTCGGCGACGGCATCCTGCCTTACTAACCGGCATCCCAACTCTTCTGTCAAAGCTTCCTCCCGGGCTTTGGCAGATTCTGAACCCCGCAAACTCAAGTCCTCACAAGACTTTCAGAAAACTCAGAATGGATAAGACCATGAAAAACGTAATTATCGCACTCGGCCTTACTCTGGCCACTTCAACCGCTGCTTTCGCCAGTGGTAGCGCACTCGATGCAGTTCTGCTGCCACAGGACACTGCTGCATTCAATTCGACGGCGCCTGTGAGCACCTCCGCCATCAACAACGAACAGACCAACTTTGATCGCCTCGGCGACGGCACTCCGATGTTTGCCGGTTCGATTGACTACACAGCAACCGCTTCGACCGGTCCATCGTATGAAGGCAAAATAACTGGGCCACGTTTGGGCGATGGCGTTCTGCCTTACTAACAGGCGAAACCAGCTCATGACCGAAGCCTCCCCCCAAGGCTTCGGTTTTCCCCAAAACTTTGAAACGAGGAAACAATGAAAAACGCAATTATCGCACTCGGCCTGACACTGGCCTCTTCGACCGCCGCATTTGCTGGTGGCAGCGCACTCGACGCTGTTCTTCTGCCGCAGGATACAAGCGCACACAATGCAATGGCTGTTGCGAGCAATTCTGCTGTGACCAATGACCAGACGAGCTTTGATCGCCTTGGCGACGGAAGTCCGATGTTCACCGGTTCTATCGATTACACAACGACTGCTTCCATCNGCTCCTCCTATGAAGCCGACACAAATGCTTCACTTCGCCTCGGCGACGGCGTTCTGCCTTACTGAGCCAGANNCGCTTCAGTTGAACCGAATGCAGGAACAAGACCNGGCCCTTGAAGGCCANTCNAAAGGGCCTCCCCACCCTCAAAGGGCTTCCCCAGCCCACCTCCAGGGCCCTCAACGGACCGGGTCTTCTGTTCCTGCATTGGCTTTTGCCACAGTCAAATGACAGCATCGGGAGCTGCTTGAACAGCTTCCACGCCATCGATTTTCAAGAGAGTGNGTCTGTGGCGCGCTCTTTTTTGCTTGTAAGCTGGGCTATCCTACCGTCTACTGAATTCACAATCGCCAGAGCCGATGCAATTCCACCATATTGTATTGGTATCAAGCGCTGGATCAGGACGAAAGGAACCGTTTGTTGAAACCAACTTACACAAACCTCTCATTATCGGTCTTTGTTGCCACATTGATGTCAGCGCCGTTTGCTCACGCTTCGGTTTGGCTAAAGACCGGATCTGAAACCTCCCGACCTTATGGACATGTTGAGTATTGCAATAAGAACGCCAGTGATTGCCGATCATCCGGCAAGAGCCGATCGCTTCCCCCGGCACGTCTTTCAGTGCTGAAGGCGGTTAATCACGTCATCAACAAAGCAATCAAGCCGGTATCTGACCAGAAGCAGTTCGGAAAGCGCGAATACTGGACAGCTAATACCAAGGCGGGCGATTGTGAAGACTANGCTTTGGCCAAGCGCCGCGCATTGCTCAAGCGCGGTTTCAAACCGTCGGATCTGCTGTTGACGATGGCACGCAGNCGTGGCGAGGCACATACCGTTCTCGTGGTGCGAACCAGAGATGGTGACTTTGTCCTCGACAATTTGAAATCAGCAGTCCTTCCAGTCAACAAGACCGGATTGGGCTATGTGAAAATGCAGTCCGAGGATAACGCGCGAAAATGGCGCAGCATCACTGGCAAGACTTCACAGTTGGCTGAAGTTCGATAGTCTCGCGCGCTGGACTTGGTCGTCAAGGCCAGGCTCGCGCGCCGGGATACCGGCTAACTCAAATTGTTGAGACCGGGAAGGCATTCCAAAAAAAAGCCCCCGGCTTTTCAGCCTGAGGCGTAAAATTTGTTGGGACAGAAATTTCTGCTAATCAAGTTTACGGCAGCTCGGACTTGATGGTCAGGCCTCAGCGGCGATAAAATTCAAAGCGACGCCATTGAGACAGTGGCGAAGTCCAGTTGGTTCTGGCCCATCGTCAAAAATGTGCCCAAAATGGCCGCCACAACGGCGACAATGCACCTCAGTGCGTGTTGCGAACAGCGAATTGTCTTCCTTGGTGTGGACCGCATCGGCCATCGCATCGTAGAAGCTCGGCCAGCCGGTACCGGAATCGTATTTGGTCTCAGAAGAATATACCGGGAGGTCACAGCCAGCGCACTGATAGATGCCCTTAGCATAATTCGTGTTGAGCGGGCTGGAAAACGGACGTTCCGTGGCTTCATGGCGGAGCACATCATATTGCTTGGCATCAAGCCGCGCTTTCCATTCGTCGTCACTCAAATTGATCTCGAACTGGCCTTCGACGGCTTCGTCTCCAGCACTGGCATGTTTGGTAAACGGGCGCAGAACTGCTGCAGCACCTATCACTGCAACACCTGCGATACCACCCAAGAGCAATGATCTGCGGTTCAAGCGATTGTGCGTCATCTGTATTCTCCTTTTGAGTATCAGATAATCCGGCGTTGGCCGGGCTGCAAAGCAAGTTCTCTCAAATCGCTGTGAGAGAGGCGTGGAACAATTCCGGCTTCCGCCGTGTACAGCCCTCTGTACTTCAAACAGGAAGCCGGAATTTCGACATATAAGGAGCAAGTGGCAGAACCAGGAGGCCCTGCCAAAGGCGATTAGCTCTTAGGAAGCAAAACCTTGTCGATGACATGAATGACGCCATTGGACTGATCTACATCAGCGATGGTGACATTAGCCACATTGCCGTTTTCGTCCTTGACCATGATCTTGTCACCCTCNTAGGAAACGCTCAGTTCACAACCGCCAACTGTTTTGACCGGGTGNGCGNCGCCATCATCGTCAACCATTTTCATGATCGCTTTTGACATGGCGTCGGCAGCAACAACATGGCAAGTCAGGATTTTTGTAAGCTGATCCTTGCTTTCTGGCTTCAGCAACGTTTCAACGGTTCCTGCCGGAAGCGCGTCAAATGCAGCATTGACTGGTGCGAAAACAGTGAACGGACCTTCGCTGTTGAGCGTATCGACCAGGCCAGCGGCCTTGACAGCGGCAACTAGCGTTGTGTGATCAGCGGAATTGACAGCGTTTTCAACAATGGTTTTGTCAGCAAACATGGCTGCACCGCCAACCATTGGGTTTTCAGCATGGGCCACTGTTAAACCTGCGGCAAAAACAGCAGTGGCTGCGAATGTGCGAATAAGGGACTTCATGGGACGATCTCCTCTGTAGAGCCGGGTGTGCCAGCTTCTTGATTTCAACCGCTCGGATAATTGCAAGCGGTTACAGTTGAGATGACGAAGGTTTGGAAGATTTAGTTTCAGAAAATATTCAAAAAATATTTGTCAATGTTTTCAAAGCATTAAAAAACCGGCCGCGCGAACACAGCCGGTTTCGAATTCCTACCTTGGAACTTATTTGCTCTCGGCAAGCGCCCCGACGACCAAAACCGGACCGGTCGCCACACCGGTAGGAGAGCCGCCCGCTGGCTCCAGGCTGATTGCCAGAGTAGCGCCAGCTTTCATTTCAGAACTGATTGCCTTGTCGATAGCGATCAACCCGCCGTCGCTGGGCACAACGCCCAGCGAAACCGGCACACCGTCACCCGGAACCACCCAAAGTTCGAGTGATTTTTCAGCGTCACCATCCAGAGCGGCCGGAATTACTCTCAATGTGTTTCCCGCTGGGTCAAAGCGCGCAACCAGACTGATTGGTGCATTTTCACCGGTAAGGTCAGCAACCAACGGAGCGCCGCCCCCGGTTTGGGTGTCGCCAAACGGCACCAAGCCGGTTGCCACCGCTCCAACTCCCGCAACGACAAGCAATGAGGCAAATGCCAATCCACGCCAAAATGCCAGTGATGCCCAGATCCCGGTTGATTCCTCACGTCCATCACCAAACAGACGTGAATCAATCCGGCTCTTGATAACGGGCGGGACATTTTGTTCTTCATAGTGTTCATCAAGCACTGACAGATCAGATTGCCAGCCGGAAACCAGAGCCGCAAATGCGGGTTCAGATGCGATGCGGGCTTCCGCAGTGCGCCTTTCGGCTTCGGGCAGCACGCCAAGTACGTACTCGCCTGCAATCGCGCTATCACGTGCGGGATCACGCATGTTGTTTGCTTCTGTGCTGCCGTTTGTCATGGCTCCAAACACTCCTTCAGCTTTGTCAGTGAGCGGCGGAGCCAAGTGCGCATTGTATTAATCGGCACCTTATACTCTTCAGCCAACTCCTGATAACTGTAACCTTCCACATAAGCGCCGACGACAGCCTTCGCCTTGTCAGCATCGAGTTCACCAAGACATTTATCGATCCGTCTGCCATCGCTGGCAGTTATCGCCGAAGCTTCTGGATCGGGTGCCTCATCTGCAAGGGCAATTGCGTCATCAATGTCGACCGGATCAGGACGGCGGGCGCGCAGCAAATCAATGCAGTGATTTCGCGCTATCGTCACCAGCCACGCCATCGGCGGGGCCTTACCGGTCGTAAAGCTTTGCGAACGCTGCCAGATTTTAACGAAAATCTCCTGGAGTGCATCCTCAGCAATTGCCTGTTGCTTTAATATACGCAGGCAAACACCGAAAAGTTTCGGACCAATATGAGCGTACAGAGCCGAAAAGGCATCTCGGTCGGCAAGCGCTATACGCGAAATCAGTTCGCCGAGTTTATCGTCACTCACTGAAGTCATCATGGGCGTGGTTCATCCCTCATTGTCAGGCTGATTTCTCATTCCCAAGTGAATATAGAAAGCTATCCGCAATCGGGTACCGGCAGAATGGTTTTTATAGCCAAGAATGAGCGTTCTGGAACCTTCGGCAGTTTACACCTTCTTAACCAGTTAATCAGTGTTACTGCCGATTGCAAAGCCATTTACCCTTCAACAACGCTCCACCTTTGCGAATTAGATAACTATTTCAATAATTTAATAAGAATATTACATTCAAAATCAATTGAAGACCAAACACGATGAGACAGCGGTTAGAATCGCTCGGATTCAATCTTTCTTGGTAATTGATCATTAAGATAGGCGGTTGATTGAAGATTCACCCAACCAAGTAAAGCGTGACGGGTCATCTATGCGGAACCAACTCAACACAACGGCTATTGCAGCATGCCTGGCGGGTTTTCTCAGCGGCTGCACNTCCTCGGGCGTCNACGGACTGGATATTGCCAAGTCCGGNAAAATCGACCGTGCGACAAAAACCTCGTCCATCCGGCCACTGGTTCCGATNGNGGGCGTACCTGAAGTCAGTGAGAGCTCTTCAAAAAGTTCCNCAGGCGGCAATTTCGAGGCCAGCAGCGAACTTGGTTTTTCCGCAAAAGATGGAGCAAAACCCGTTGAGTTGGCCGTGCTGCGCGCAGAGAGCCCTCGCGACAGTGCCGATAACAGCGGAAAACCAGGCAAGGTAACTGTTTACCGGGCCAGTTTCAGTGATGCCAAGCCGATCAATTTCGGCAAGGCCACACCCAAGAATTTTGAAGTTCACGGTGTGGATGTGTCGCGCTGGCAGGGCACAATCGACTGGAATAAGTTGCGGCGAGAAGGCGCAAACTTTGCCTTCATCAAGGCGACCGATGGCGGCGACCATCTCGACCCCAATTTTAAGCAAAACTGGAATGCCGCCAAGGCAGCAGGCGTTCCGCGCGGTGCATACCATTTTTTCTATTGGTGCCGGACTGCGAGCACCCAGGCTGACTGGTTCATCCGCAATGTGCCAAAGGAAAAAGGTGCGTTGCCGCCTGTTATCGATGTGGAATGGAACAACGAGTCCAAAACATGCCGGAAACGCCCCTCGCCGGAACATGTCCGGGAAAAAATGCAAGTCTTCATGGACCGGCTGGAGGCCCATTATGGTCAGAGGCCGATCATTTATACAGCTCCGGATTTTTATGACGACAATCTGCAGTCCGCCTTCAAAAACCATCCATATTGGCTGCGGTCGGTTGCCGTCCACCCTTCCAAGATTTATCCAGGGCGTGAGTTCGTATTCTGGCAATATTCGGGTACCGGAACAGCCAGTAGCCACGATACCCAGATCGATCTGAACGTCTTCAACGGATCAGCCAATGGCTGGCACAAGTGGCTCGCAAAAAACCAGCATTAAGACCAAATTTGCCTGAAGCGCGAGAAATCTGCTCTTAAAGGCGGTCGAAAGCAGACACTTATTGCCACTTTTGCTTTACATGGCAGGCGCGCGGCGACTATCTGAGGCCACGAGAGGCANCAGACATGCATGATCCATCTATAAAAAAGGCAGGAACCAGAATGCAATTGGCCGAAAGTGACATCCTTCGCCATGGCCGCGAAGTGATGCAGATGGAGGCCGATGGCGTAAGTGCGCTTGCCAATGCTCTGGACGCAAACTTTGTTGCTGCGGTGCAGGCACTGATTGCGGCTGACGGTCGCGTCGTTATTTCGGGGTTGGGCAAATCTGGCCACGTCGCCAAAAAAATCGCTGCAACACTTGCTTCGACCGGCACACCCGCCGGGTTCGTTCATTCCGCAGAAGCTGCCCACGGGGACATGGGAATGATTTCCGCCCGCGATGTCGTGATTTTGCTATCCAATTCGGGTGAAACTGCTGAACTGGTTCCGGTCCTTACCCATGCCAACCGGCTGGGAATTCCGATAATCGGCATTTCATCTCGCAGTGAATCAACACTGATCCGCGAAGCCACCATTCCGCTGGTCCTACCCTCGGCACAAGAAGCCTGCCCCATCAAGATGGCACCGACCACGTCAACCACCATGATGTTGGCGCTCGGTGATGCCTTGGCGATGGCCGCCATGAGGGTGCGTGGTTTCACCCGTGACGACTTTCAAAAACTGCATCCCGGCGGCAGTCTGGGCTTAAAATTGATGAAAGTTCACCAGATCATGCACAAGGGTGAACGCCTACCGCTGATCCCGCCAACCATGTCGATGTCGGAAGCGGTGATGGTTATGACCTCAAAGAGCTTCGGAATTGCGGGGGTTGTGGATGCGGCAAACCAGTTGATTGGTGTTGTCACGGATGGCGACTTACGCCGCCACATTCACGAATTGACTACGGCTACCGCCGGGGATGTGATGTCGACCAATCCCCGCGTCATTACTGAGACAATGCTTGCAGAAGACGCGTTGCGGTACCTCAATGCGCAAAAAATCACAGCTCTTTTCGTGACGGCCGAGAACGACGCTACCCGTACGCCGGTTGGCCTGGTGCATGTGCATGATTTCATCCATCTTGGTCTGACGTGACGTTTACGCGCAGATACGATCAGCATTTAATTGCCGGGAATAAGCAGTTGTTTCGTGGGCGCTACTCCAACGAAATATTTGTTCTCCAATTCACTAGCGGGTTTTTTACCAATTTGGTGCAGACTGTTTGAATGAAACCTTATCGACAGGCGAATTTCGGGCGGAATGCGACATGAACAA
>JGI24723J26617_10000585_pt1 | contig 35276 bp, 29 predicted proteins | sample Cruoilmetagenom6_FD_26617 | JGI IMG/M metagenome (IMG submission 26617) | reverse complement strand
TGCTTCGAAGCGCTCAACAAGACGTTGTAAAGCAGGTGCTATGGATACCCCACTCGCCTTTGCCAACTCGTGTATTTCAGAGACCGCGTCAATGGGTTTGCCAGACACGCTCATAAACTTTGTGATCAGCGCAGCTGCTTCCTTCGGCATGGCTTCTGCATTCGCATCGCCTGCCTTCTCCAACAAACGCGCTGCGATCTCATCAATGCCACGTCCGCCGACAGGGGAGATGCCGCCCAATTTCAAAACATCGGACAGAACTGCACTGGCTTCAGCTTCATCAAGACCCGAAAGCACACTCAAAAGCCCGTCCCGGCTTTCTTCTGTTTTCATGTCGCCGACGGAGAGCTTTGCCAATAGGTCTTCAAAAAACTCTGGCCGCCAGAACTGCCGCTTTAAACGCGCTTTCCAGCCATCTGGAATATCCAACGCATCTATAAGCGCATCAAAGAGAGAGAGGTCACCAAATTCGATTTCATAATCAATGACACCAGCTGCCTCTATTGCTGCAAGACTGAGTTTGGTGACCTCGGCGTCTGCGGCAACACTGCCAACGTCGCCCAATAGCTCCAGACCACACTGATTATATTCATTCAGTTTGGCAGAGCCTTCAGGTTGATAGCGAAAGATCGTGCCGCTGGAGCACAGCCGCGCTGGATTGCTCGCCTGTGGGTCGCGCTCCAAATAGAGCCTGCACACCGGGATCGTGAGTTCGGGCCGCAGACACAGTTCAGTCCCACCCGGATCGGCGAACAGATAGGTGCGTCTGCGAATATCTTCGCCTGAGCGATCTAGAAAAATTTCGGCCGGCTGTAGAACAGGCGTGGTGACGGGTTCGAAACCTGCGGTCTCGAACGACGCGCGCACGGCTCGCGCCTGTTCTTCTCGCGCTCCGAGTTCATCTGCGCTGCTGGAAATACTGGTCATGAATACTTTCCCGCCTCAACCTTGGTAGGCACCATTTTGTCCGAAAAAGAACCAGAACCTAAGTCCTACTTTCTTCATCCGGAATGGATGCAGGCTCCTGTCTAACATGGAATAATAAAAATATATGAAGGAAGCTCTTTTGCTTAGGGCTCACCCATCCAGCGGCACTCATGCGCTCGGCCAGGGAGCCTAGCTATGTCGTGCCAGCATGGCGCGCACTTGCGCGACCAAATCGCTGCGGGGCACAGACACCTGCGCATGGGCACTTTCGCGCCATTCAGCGTTGTCGGTGATCTCCGAGGATTTTTGAGCCCCCAAAATGAGGTCTTTAAGGGTGATCTCGCCCTTTGTGCGCTCATCCTCGCCTTCGATAACCACAATCGGCGCGCCCCGGCGATCTGCATATTTGATCTGCGCGCGCATGCCAGAGCCACCGAGATAAAGCTCGGAGCGAATACCGGCTTCGCGCAGCTCCATCACCATTTTCTGGTAACCGGGCATGGCGTCTTTATCCATCACCAGGACGATGACAGGGGCTGCTACCGTGTCTGTCGCTACTTTGCCAAGCGCTTCCAGTGCCGAATAGAGCCTGCTGACGCCGATTGAAAATCCGGTGGCCGGGACTTTGAGGCCCTTGAAGCGCTCGACCAGATCATCATACCGTCCGCCACCGCCAACAGAGCCAAAGCGTGTGACTTCACCATCGTCGCCGGTTGCGTCAAACGTCAATTCTGCTTCGTACACAGGGCCGGTGTAATAACCGAGGCCGCGAACAACTGAAGAATCAAACTGAATGCGGTCAGAACCGTAACCGGCTGCCTCAAACAATGCCGCCATCTGACGCAATTCGTTCACACCTTCTTCGCCTATTGCGCTGCCTGAGACTGTCCGTTCCCAATCGGCAAAAACGTCCTGAAGGTCACCGACAGTCTCGTCCATCTGGATCAGGACGTAGTCAAGTACCGCATTGACTTGTTCCTCTGGAAGCTCAGCCCCCTTGGTATAATCGCCGGACTCGTCCTTGCGGCCTTTGCCGAGCAAGAGCCGCACACCATCGGGACCCAACCGATCCAACTTGTCGATGGCGCGCATAACAGTGAGGTGCTGGAGTTCAAACTCAGGGCCTTCGCCCGTGACACCACAGGTCTCCAGCACGCCGTCGAGAATTTTACGGTTGTTTACGCGCATCACATAAGAACCGCGCGGAATACCCAATGCCTCAAGGCAATCAGCCGCCATCATGCACATTTCAGCATCGGCAGCGACGCCTGGCGCACCGACCGTGTCGGCATCAAACTGTGTGAATTGACGATACCGGCCAGGGCCTGGCTTTTCATTGCGCCACACAGGGCCGGTCTGATAACGACGGAAAGGCTTTGGCATGGCGTCGAAGTTTTCTGCCACGTAGCGCGCTAACGGCGCCGTCAAGTCATAGCGCAAAGACAGCCATTGCTCGTCGTCATCTTGGAAGGAGAAAACGCCCGCATTGGGACGGTCTTCATCTGGGAGAAATTTACCCAGCGCATCAGCATATTCAAAAGCAGAGGTTTCCAGTGGCTCAAACCCATAAAGCTCATAAACCTCGCGAATGCGCGCAAGCATGGCGCTTTCCGCGCGCACAGTTGCAGCGGATATATCGCGCAGTCCCTTTGGCACACGCGCCTTTGGACGGAAGGTTTTTTTCTTTTTGGCCATGATCTCATCATTTCTGCCCAAAACGGGCGCCGCATACGTAACCCAAGGCCCCTTGGCCCGCAAGCCCCGACTGACGTGCTTTGCCTTTCGTTTTTGTGCAGCTGGCGGATCTGTCTTGCGCACTAGTTCCCTCTATGTTCTCTTTGGAAAAACAATGGGAGAAAACAGATGGAACAGCGCTATAGCATTTTGACGCTCGGAACCGCCGACATGGACCGCGCGCGCGGTTTCTACGAAGGCCTGCTCGGCTGGACGCCCTTTATGACGGAAGNCATGACCGCCTATGACGCCGGCGGGTTTGTTTTTGGCCTTTTTGACCATCAGGATTTGGCAGAAGACGCCAATCTAGACCCTGTCCCCCCCAATGAGGGCTACAGAGGATTTGCCGTTGCCTACAATGCGCGCAGCGAAAAAGAAGTGGATGAATTGCTCGCTCTCATCGAAACAGAAGGGAAAGCGCACGGCGCGAAAGTTCTTAAAGAGGCGCATAAGGCCTTTTGGGGCGGATACTCCGGCTATTTTTCAGATCCGGACGGAAATGCGTGGGNAGTGGCCTTCAANCCCTATTGGCCGATCAGCAAAGAAGGTCACATGGCGCTGCCGAAGCCTGAAAAGACTTANTGGGCCGCTTTTGAACTCTTAACAAAAAATTACGTGTTAACGGTTTAGCAATATTGACAGAACCGTTAGGGCGGACCCNCTAAGCCNTTATATTTACACAGTAATTTCTTCTTTTAGGGGGCTTTTCGCGGTTGTGGCGACCAACAATTTTCCTACCAAATAGCGGATATCTTTACGCTCTGTTTACCAAGCCGGGGCCATGGTTAGCGAAAGCTTAACTTTGAGACCGTCGAATGATTCGATCAGCACCCACCACTGCGACATCGCAAGCCATCACCACCGTCTTGGTGCCATCGGCCACACGGTTGACTCTCGCTCTTGTGAGCGATGCCCGTCTGCCAAGCTCGGTGTTTGACGGACTGAATGCGGATATCAATGTTGTCGCGCGCAATCGCGGCATCTCCCCTCTTCTTGCGCCGGGATTTGATGCAGTCCTCTTCGACCTTGCAACGGCAAGTGACGACGACTTCCAGGCACTTTCCCGCATAATCAATCTCGGGCCACGGGTTCCCATCATTGCTCTCTTCGAGAGCCATGTTTTCACACTCGACCGTGCCAGTGAAGCGATTGAACTGGGCGCAGAAGACGCCTGTGTGTTTGATCCGTTCAATACAGATGCCCTTATGACACAGGCCAGGTTGGCCGTGACCCGCTTCGGGCGCCGGGCCCCTTCTCCCTCGCCTGAGAGCATTTCCGCTTCCGAGCCAACGCTGGAAGAAAAGGTCGCGCCCACATCTGCCGTACCGGATGCCGTCACCGTGGTCCAGGAAACCGCAGATGCGATGGTAATCCTCGACAATGATGGAAAAGTAGCCTTTGCAAATTCTGCCGCAGCAGACCTTTTAGGCCGATCCCTCGAATCTCTGGTTGGTTGTCGCCTCGACATGCCCATGGAACCGGGTGACCGAGATGTGCGCATTAAACACCCGTCAGGCGAAGAACGTTTTGCCGACTTGCGTATTGTCGAAACCGAATGGGGGGGGCGACCTGCGCGGGTCGCTGCCCTCACCGACACAACAGTCCGCCGCACTCTAGAACGGACAATGCGCGACGCGGAAAAAAAGGGTTTCACGTCGCAACGGCGCAGCGAAAGTTTTTTTTCCAACGTTAATCACGATCTGCGGACACCACTCACCCACATCATTGGCTTTTCAGAGCTTATGAAGGACGCACAATTTGGACCCTTGAGTGACAAATATCGTGAATATGCGGGTGACATTCATCAATCCGGCACAATGTTGTTGGATATGATTGAGGACCTTCTGTCGGTCGCAGAGTCAGAGGCAGACGCCATCACGCTTACAGATGACATTTGCAACCTTGATGCGTTGATTGATACCGTCATCGCGAGTCAAAAAGGCAATGCGTTTGAGGCAGGGGTTGAATTGNTCGCCTGTCCCAACTTACAGCTCCCTGGCTTTAGAGGAGACGCCAAGCGGTTGCGCCAGGGATTGTTTCGCTTGATCACTGAACTACTGCATACGATGAGCCGCGATACACGTTTGGTATTGGGTGCAGAAACCTGTGCTGGTGGCCTTATGCTAAAAGCCGTCATCGACACACCAGATGATGGCGCACTTCACCTACCTTACGATGATGCCAATGAGGGAGCAGATTGTGCCCATGTGGAAGACCCTTTCGTCAGCGCGGCAGGCTTGAGCTTACCGAGAGATACGAGCTTAGCTCTGTCGTTAACACGCAAAGTTGCTGAACTTCATGGTGGCGCGTTGCACATTGGAATAGACCCGCACGGAAAACCGGCGGTCATGATCTCTCTTCCAGCTGCAAGAATTGTTCGTTAGAGCAGACGCTGTTAGTCGAACAAAGCATCAATGTCTGCTTGGCTAGCCTGATCACTGGCCTCGGGCAAGGCCGGACCATTTGCAAGTTCTTCACCCAAAGGTATCTCAACGTCACCAGATCCATCATCGGCAGCTTCTACACCGACGAATGATGATTCACCCCAGATTTTCAACATGCTTTCAACACGCTCTTCGATGAAACGGAGAGCGGTGACGACCTTGTTGATGCGCTGGCCGGTAATGTCTTGAAAGTTGCACGCTTCAAAAATGGCGATAACCTGCTCTTGAATCTCCAGCGCTTGGCCGGCATCTGATCCCGAAAGCGTTCCGGAAAGGCTGGACGCATTGGAATCGATCAATTCAGCTGCGCTCAAAATGGTCTCAGTGGCGCCTTCAGTACCGGCAACGACCTCATCCAATTCGTCTGTGACAGAGCGAATGCGTTCAGAAGACGCCCCATCATAGCGCAGGGAAACGATTTCGCTTTTCGTTCTCAAAATCGCGGCTTGCATAAGGTCCAACTCATGCTTGAGCTTGGCGGCTTCTTTTATCTCGTCTTTATACTTGTCGAGAAGTGCATCCGGTGCAGCATCGGGAACACTGAAATCTTCATCACCGGCATTTGCCATGGCACGATTGAGTTTTTGGATTGCCTCCATCATTTCCTGATGGCGCTCTTCTGCGACACTGTCTGGGACGGCATGTGCGGATGCCGCTGTCAACGGGATTGCACCAGGCTCAAGAGGTGCCAATTGACCATTGGTATGAGAATTTACAGACTCAATTCTGAATTTTCTTTTTGCAGTGCCCATAAACAATCCTGCCCCACGATTGCAGTTTACCCCTGCCAAATTAATGCAGAGCGTCTCCGGCCAGTCTAGAAAGAAAACGCTAACAAGCCGTTTAACCTCACTGCAAAGCACTTTAATTCTCTTTCATGCGAGGGAGACCGACGTTAATGTTTGAAACATGATCATCGCCTCGCCATCAAACATCGCAAAAACGCCGCCAGCCCTTATGACCATTGGCATGGGTCTGGGCGGATTGGGCACCGCTTGGTCCGGTGCCGTCGTTTATCTCGGCGCCCCCGCATTCGTCAGAGATTTCCTTTTCCTGTTAACGGTTTGCACGACGGCTATCACAGGTTTGCTCTACGCACTCAAGATATTGTTGCACCGAGAAGTTTTTCTCAGCGAATTGCTGAATGTCGAAACAGCCAACCTGTTTCCGGGACTAACGGTTAGCGTGATGCTCATCAGCAGCTGGGTCTATGGTCTCGGTCCAGATTGGCAGACTATTGCCATTGGACTTTGGCTGAGCGCCTGCAGCACACACATTCTGCTGGCACTTTTTATCTTACGCACATGGATTACCCGCAATGTTGAGATCCAACGCGCGAACCCATCCATGTTTGTCCCTATCGTTGGGTTGTTTGTGGCGCCTCTCACAGGTGCCAGCATGGTGGATGCTGGTGTCGGACATTCCATGATCTGGTTTTGTTTTTCTGTCGCGCTTTTATTTTGGCTGGCGCTCTTTCCTGTCATGCTGAACCGCATTCTTTTTCACGGACAATTGCCGCAGCAATTTTTGCCAACATTATCCATTTTAATCGCGCCGCCGGCACTGGCCGCAGGCGCGACGGCAGCGCTTTTGGGTGATTTTGGGATTGCGTCACAAGGTTTCTTTTATATCGCACTTTTCCAAGCACTGCTCCTTGGATCGATGGCGCCAATTTTTTTCAGATTGTCTTTCCACCTCTCATGGTGGGCCTTCACATTCCCCTCGGCAGCCCTTGCAAGTGCTGCCATATCCCGGCATGGGTTGGCACCTGATGCGCTGTCGGCATTGGCTGCGATCAGCTTGCTAACAATCTCGACACTTGTGATTGGATATGTGGCACTTCACACTGTTTTGGCCACATTGCGCGGCGAACTTCTGGAGCAACGTGCAGACCTATAAGATCAATTGTTGGTCAGCTCAAAGCGAATGGGAACGATGACATCCAAAGTTTGCAGTGAAAGGTCTGGGGGAAATGGTGGCATTGGCAGTGCGCGTTCGAGAGTGTTTTGAACTTCCCGATCGAGCACCTGGTAGCCCGCTGACTGCACAATCTCATAGGTAACGAGGCTGCCGTCACGCCGCACCGTGAAGGCCAATTTGGCGACACCTTGAAGCCCACGCCTGCGTGCCGCCCGCGGATAGCGCTTAAAACGCGCTAAGCGATCGGCAATCAGAGCGACATAGTCTGCCTTGGCATCTGCATCACCCACCCCGACCTCAGCTGCGGCACTTCCTGTGCTCACCTGATTGCTCGTAGCAGAGACTGCTGCGGGAGCGGAAGAAGCTGTGGACTGCGCCTCTCGAGACTCTGGCGCGCGCTCGGCTGGCTTGGCCCGTGTATCAATAATTGGCTCTGGAACAGGCTGGGGATCAGGCTCGGGCAAAGGTGTGACAACCTGCTGCTCAACAATAGGCGGGGGCTCCTGCGTCTCGAGAACTTCTGTCTGCACTTGATCATCGCGAACAGACACCGCTGGGGCCAGTGCTATGCTTATGCCACCCGCGCCCGCATCGGTGGGCGCATCCGGCACCCAATACCAGACGGCAAAAGCGAGAGCGTGCACAGCTATTGCTGCACTCAGCGCCGTTCCCCATTCTGATAAGCGCACCTGCATGTCGTTCAATCCGTAGTGTCTGTAGGCAAACCAAATGCAGAAACACCGCGCACATGCTCTTCAACATGCAACCGACGCTTCAATGGTGGGAACGCCCTTTGCGAGCAATCTAGCCGTTCACAGAGCCGACAATTGACCCCGATGGGAATGGCCGCATTCTCACTATCCAAATCATGGCCCAGTGAAAAGGCAAAATTGCGGGCATGTGATATTTCGCAACCCAACCCTACCACATATTGGTCCCCTGGAACGCCGATGCCGGAGCCGGCGCGGCTGACCGTTCGGGCAATCGAAAAATAACGTGTGCCATCTTCCATAGCGATCACCTGGGTATAGACCTGCCCCGGAACGCGGAACGCATCGTGCACATTCCAGCGCGGGCATGTGCCGCCAAAGCGTGCAAAATGAAAGCCCGCTGCGGAAAACCGTTTGGATACATTGCCTGCATTATCAACACGAATGAGGAAAAACGGGATGCCCCTTGCACCTGCCCGCTGAAGCGTTGTCAGGCGGTGGCAGACCTGTTCGAAACTCGTCCCGAAACGGCGTCCCAGCAACCGAATATCGTATTTTGTTTCCTCTGCCGTCCGGAAAAAAGCGCCATACGGCATGAGAAGGGCTGCGGCAAAATAGTTCGCCAACGCGATGCGGAGCAACCGGCGCGCTTCGTCTTCCACAATGCCAGACTGCTCGACAATCTGCTCCATCGTGCGTATTTGTTCCAAAAAGCACACCTGGTAAGCCAATTGAAAACTGCGGCCTGGCTGGTCCAAAAGCTCAGACAAAAACATCGTCTGCCTGTGTCTGTCGTACCGACGCAGCTCCCCGCTCATGAAATCGACAGGTACCACGCGGGTCACGACGCCATGGGTATCGCGAAGATAGTCGCGCAACGCCACATAGGGCTCATCTGCCGACAGTCGCGCACTCTCGTAAAGCCGTTCAGCGGCCTCGTCCAACTCAGAGAAATGGTTTGTGCGTGAATTGATGAAGTCACGGACCTCTTCGATCGGCAAACCACCTGATTGAGACGTGGCGTTATCATCACGGTCTGCCAGACGTTCAGCCAACATTGAGCTGGCCTCTGCCGCCTCTTGATAGGCGCGATATAGTGTCGCGACTGCATCCGCGATGGCGGGGCTCGCATCCGCCACATCTTTCAAATCCTGATCGCCCACGCCGCCGTCTCTGAGGATCGGATCGGAAAAAACCTCCTTCAGGGCACTCAAGGCCCGCGCTTCCTCGTCGCCGCCGAGCGAGCGCAGGTCGACATCAAAGATCTCCGCCATGGTCAGCAGTATTTGAGCTGATACCGGGCGTTGATTGCGTTCGATCAGATTGAGGTAGCTCGCTGAGATGCCCATTTCTTCGGCCATGCGGGCTTGAGTTAGCCCACGATCACGCCGCAAACGGCGGACTCTGGGCCCTGCAAAAACCTTCTTATCTTGCGCCATTTTTGAGTGCTTTCGAGATCCAAAACTTTACAAGATTTACATTTACTACAGAATCTCAGATGAATCATGTAAATATATTTACTTTAATAATTTCAATGACTTATGAATCGTTGGACTTTTTTTTGTGTGGGTTGTATGACCCCGCCAACGCCGCAAAGCATGACGAGCGGCAATCCAAAAGAACGGCGGAGGTTTGAGACCATGAGCAACGGTCAAGTGAAGTCGAACGTTGACGGTGTTGTTGTCCTTGGAACAATGAAACCGGGCTATGAGCGCATTGTGACAGATGAAGCGCTCGCCTTTGTTGCAGACCTAGAGCGCAAGTTTGGCGCCCGCCGCCGCGAGCTGCTGGTAGCCCGCGCTGAACGCCAGAAAAAATTCGATGCCGGCGAACTGCCTGACTTCCTTCCAGAAACCAAAGCGATCCGTGAAGGCGACTGGAAAATCGCTCCAATTCCAAAAGACCTGCTTGACCGCCGTATCGAAATCACTGGTCCCGTGGACAACCGCAAGATGGTCATCAACGCGCTGAATTCTGGTGCAAACTCTTACATGACTGACTTTGAAGACGCGGCATCACCAACCTGGGACAATATGATTGGCGGTCAGCTCAATCTTTTGGATCTTTGGGCCGACACCATTGGCTTCACCGACCCTGCCAACGGCAAGACCTATGACGCACAGCCGATTGGTGAGCGCGCGACGTTGATCGTGCGCCCCCGTGGGTGGCATCTGGAAGAAGCGCACATCACTGTTGATGGTCACAACATGTCTGGCGGCATGTTTGATTTCGGCATGTACCTTTTCCACAGCCACCAAGCGCTAAAAGACAATAAGACAGGCCCTTACTATTACCTGCCGAAGATGGAAAGCCATCTGGAAGCGCGCCTGTGGAACGATGTCTTCACACACGCTGAAAAAGCACTTGGCCTCAAAGTGGGCACAGCGCGTTGCACGATCCTGATCGAAACGCTGCCCGCAGCCTTTGAGATGGACGAAATTCTCTATGAACTACGTGAGCACATTGTTGGGCTCAACTGCGGTCGTTGGGATTACATCTTCAGCTACATTAAGCGCCTTGGCAAAAACCCGAACTACATCCTGCCAGACCGCTCGCAGGTTGTGATGGGCGATGCTTTCCTGGCAGCCTATTCACTGCTTCTCATCAAGACCTGTCACAAGCGTGGCGCGTTTGCCATGGGTGGCATGGCCGCTCAGATCCCTGTGAAGGGCGATGATGCAGCCAATGAAGCAGCGTTTGCAAAAATCCGCGCTGACAAAGAGCGCGAAGCCAACAATGGCCATGACGGTACCTGGATTGCCCACCCTGGCATGGTTGATGTGGTCAAAGAGATTTTCGACAAGCTGCCTGGCACCAACCAGCTGGCTCGCGAACGCCAAGATGTGAACGTCGGCCAGAAAGAACTGGTTGCGCCTCACAAAGGCGAGCGCACCGAAGAAGGCATGCGCGAATGCTGCCGCGTTGGCGTGCAGTATATCGAAGCCTGGTTGAGCGGCCGCGGCGCAGTGCCTCTCTATAACCTTATGGAAGATGCAGCGACGGCTGAGATTAGCCGCACGCAGATCTGGCAGTGGCTCTATCACGGTGTTGACCTAAGCGACGGTCGCAAGGTGACACCTGAGCTGTTCCAGGAAATTCTCGATGATGAAATGAACCAAGTGAAAGACGTGCTCGGCGACGAGCGCTGGACATCCGGTCATTTTGACGAAGCCATCAAAATCTTCGCCGACATGGCAACCGCTGACGATTGTGAAGAATTCCTCACACTACCAGCATATGAACTTCTCGTTAAAAGCGGGAAATAAGCGGCCACTCGCCCGAGTGCCACCCCTCTAAAGTCAAGGACAAGTGCTATGAGCAAAACGTTCTACGATATTATCCCTAGCGCACCAGCTGGCCGCTTCGACGGTGTTGAGCGCAACTACACTGTTGAAGAAGTTGAAAAACTTCGCGGTTCATTCCCAATTGAACACACGCTCGCCACACGCGGTGCAAACAAGTTGTGGGAAGGCCTTCACACTGAAGACTACATCCACTCACTTGGCGCTCTTTCTGGCAACCAGGCTATGCAGATGGTTCGCGCTGGACTGAAAGCGATCTACCTTTCAGGCTGGCAGGTTGCTGCAGACGCAAACACTGCTTCTGCCATGTACCCTGACCAGAGCCTCTACCCTGCGAATGCTGGCCCTGAACTTGCAAAACGCATCAACAAAACACTTCAGCGCGCCGACCAGATCGAGCATTCTGAAGGCGGCGCAGAGCGCGATTGGTTCGTTCCTATCGTTGCTGATGCGGAAGCTGGTTTCGGCGGTCCATTGAACTGTTTCGAAATCATGAAAGCTTACATCGAAGCTGGCGCTGCTGGCGTCCACTACGAAGATCAGCTTGCTTCTGAAAAGAAATGCGGCCACTTGGGCGGGAAAGTTCTGATCCCGACAAAGGCACATGAGCGCAACCTGAACGCCGCTCGTCTTGCAGCTGACGTCATGGGCACTCCTACGCTCATCATGGCTCGTACAGATGCTGAATCAGCCAAGCTCATCACATCTGACATTGACGAACGCGATCATGCGTTCATCGATTTCGATGCTGGCCGGACACCTGAAGGCTTCTACCGTCTGAAAGACGGCACGGGCGTTGATCATTGCATCGCACGCGGCAAAGAGTTCGCTAAATATGCTGACCTTCTGTGGTGGGAAACTTCTGTTCCAAACCTCGACGATGCACGTCGCTTCGCCGAAGAAGTTCACAAAGTGAACCCGGGCCAGCTGTTGGCTTACAACTGCTCACCTTCCTTCAACTGGGAAGCAAACCTGGACAAGGACACAATTGCCAAGTTCCAGCGTGAGATTGCAGCAATGGGCTACAAGTACCAGTTCGTAACGCTTGCTGGCTTCCATCAGCTCAACCACGGCATGTTCCAGCTCGCTTCCGACTATCGGGATCGTGGCATGGCTGCATACTCTGAGTTGCAGCAGGCTGAGTTCGCAGCAGAAAAAGACGGTTACACTGCAACACGCCACCAGCGTGAAGTTGGTACTGGCTATTTCGACATGGTTTCTGTTGCAGCTGCTGGCGGCGAAAGCTCAACCACAGCTCTGGGCGAAAGCACCGAAAGCGCACAGTTCAAAGACTAATGTTTTGAACGTGCCGCTCTTTGGAGCGACAGACATTGAAACCCTCGGCGAGAAATCGCCGGGGGTTTTTTGTTGCGGTGACAGGTACACCCGCAAAATGTGCCAATAGATATACAATTATTGTTTTGGGACCCACGCGCGCAAGCACTGATTGCAGCTGTCTATGACTGCCTCCCCCGCTAGGTTGAAGCAGCATTGTTGAGCCCCATCAGTTTTGCATAACGTTCGGCAATTGGTGCGTAGTCGGTTGGCTGACCATCATAAAGCAGATCATCTTTTCCCGGCGTGAACCACTCGAGCGCACTCGACTGCCATGTATGGGCTGCCGGTGTTGCCCATTTCTGATCGTCAAGGGTTCCAGCCCTCAATGAAAAGACGCCTGCTGAAGGCTCACTTCCATGGCGTACTCGCACACCACAGGCAGTGCAAAACTCCCCATAGCGGCGCGCGCCACTTTCCACCGTCCAATCAAACCGGTGAAGGTCACCTTGTTCTATGTGCATCGTGTCGCACAAAACGGCACATGATGTGGCGAACGCACTAGCTGAAACGCACTTGCACTCTGTGCAGTGACACGCATAAGCCAAGAGCGGAGGTGCCGTCAGTGCATATCTTACTTCGCCGCATTGACAGCCGCCGGTTAATCGAAACTCTGCCACTTCATCCTCCATGCGAATGCAACGTCACAGCCTCTAGGAGCTTTCGACGTATTAAACCAATTTTGAGGCCTGCAGTGTCATCGCACACGACACTGCCTTCAAGCGCCAATTACCCTCTCGAAAGCGATCCAATTGCCAGAGGTCTTCATATTGGTTGTAGGGCTTGTGGCTTCCGCCCAACAGTGAACAAGTCTGCCCTAAGATTTTTTCAACCGTCGCTCTTCCAAATCTTTGCGGATTTCCAGATGCATCTCTTCATCCAGCGGATAGAACCAGATCGCCACGATGCCCACTATCATTGCCAACACCGGCCCCACCGAGATCATGAGCAAAATACCCTCCAAAGCCTCGACTGACTGCGATTCACCGGCCACATATCCGGTGGCACTCAAGACCATCGCGGCCATCGCACCGCCGACCGCCATGGCGAGCTTCTGGAAAAAGCTGGACGTCGCATAGATCGCGCCGTCTGCCCTCACGCCCCGTTTCCACTCGGCATATTCAACCGTGTCAGGCAACATGGCCCAAGCCAGCACCGTGGGTGCGGCAAAGAAGAACGATCCAACCGCCGAAATAACAAAGATCGCGCCCAATGCGTCGTAGGGCGTGAGGTAGAGCGCAACGCCCGTCACCATGCCAAGCACCGCCCCAATGACATAGGTGTTTTTCTTACCCCATTTGTTAGCGACCCAAGGGGTGATGACGATACCAGCCAGCTGACCGAGCAAGATAAAAAGCATGTAGAGGGGAAACAAGTCGCCCCGGCCCAGGTTGTACTGGAAATAATAAATCACAGCAGACGAGCGCACGATGTAGGCGAGCATGCCCATCAAAAAAGCCACGATGAGCAACCAAAGTGGCANGTTNCGTGACATGNCGGAAATCATTTCAGAGACAGTTGGCGGTTTTTCCACAACCGCCGTTACTTTCTCCTGCGTGTACCGGAAAGTCACGGCCAGCAGTAGAACGGACATGATACCATAGAGCGCTATTGTGGTCTGAAACCCCGCAGCCCCTCCGCCAAAGAATGTCACCAACGGCTGTGTGCCGACACCAACAATGACGGCGCCGCCCAGCGCGAATGCCATGCGGTAAGCTGACAGGTTTGTACGTTCTTTCGCGTCTTCGGTGATCACAGCTGTCAGACCAGAATAGGGGATACTGACGATCGTGTAGGCGATGCTGAACAGGATATAGGTCGCATAGGCGTAGAGAACTTTCTGATCGCCTTCCAGATCTGGCACGGAGAACATTGCGACCGCGATCACTGCCAAGGGTGGTGCACCAAAAAGCAGATAGGGGCGAAATTTGCCCCACCTTGTTTTTGTCCGATCAGCGATCATACCCATAATGGGGTCTGTGACCGCATCCACAAGCCGCGCAACCAGGAAAATGGAAGCCGCAGCAGCGGCTGATATGCCAAAAATATCCGTGTAGAAAAAGAGCAGATAAATGATTGCCGACTGGAAGAATAGATTAACTGACAGGTCGCCAACGCCGTAACCCAAATAGGCGCCTACACCCAGCTTTGTTGAGCCCGTTTCAAGACCGTGTGTCTTCGTCATTCTGCTTCCCCCAGTTGCAGGCAACCTACCCGGTTACGCGCGGTGTGCAAAGACTTACACGTTCATGGGCACTCGTAACGTAAAGCCTGACGCTGGGTAAAGGCTGTGCCACATAAGCTTTCGATGTTGGGACCTCGTGTAAATATTTGCGACACATGAGCGCTGCGGTCATACTCCCGGCAAAGAAAATTGGGGAGAAAATAATGACGGTTGAAACTCAAAACATTCAGGGCACTGTAGCGCCTGGTTTTGAAGGTGTTCGAGATGCCTTTGCAGCAAACTTCGAGACGGCGGGGGAAGTTGGTGCTTCTTTTGCCATCTATAAAGACGGCGACTATTTGGTCGATCTTTGGGGTGGCCACAAGGACGCTGCCAAAAGACAAAATTGGAACCGCGACACGCTTCCAAATGTCTGGTCGACCACCAAGGCCGTGGGGGCGCTCTGTCTTGCCCTTCTTGTTGAGCGTGGACAGCTTTCATACGACGACAAAGTCGTTAAACATTGGCCTGAGTTCGGCGCGCATGGCAAAGACCAGGTGACGATCGGTCAAATGCTCTCTCACCAAGCAGGGCTTTCAACTGTTCGCGACCCCCTTACTACTGAAGATCTTTATGACCACGACGGAATGGCGGCTCGCCTAGCCGCAGCGGAACCGCTTTGGGAGCCAGGGTCACGGTCAGGATACCACGCCCTGACATTTGCTTTTCTCACGGGCGAGATNGTCAAACGTATCGCGGGCAAAACCATTGGCACGTTCTTTCAAGAAGAAATTNCCAGACCCTGGGAAATCGACTTTTTTATTGGCCTGCCAGAAAGCGAAGAAGGTCGTGTTGCCGAGATGATTGCGGCACCAAACGCCGTGGCGCTCGATGCCGCCAATTTGAATGACATTCAACAGCTCACATTCAACAACCCTGCCCCCTCACCCATCGTTCCAAATGATCGGGCGTGGCGTGCAGCAGAGCTTTCTTCCGCCAATGGTCGTGGGTCGGCCAGTGCGCTCGCAAAATTGTTTGGCACTGTTGCCGTGAACGCAAGCCTCAACGGCGTTTCTCTTATCAGTGAAAAAACGCGCGACGCAATGTCGGCCATTCAAATCACCAATGAAGATTTGGTGCTCGGCATGGAAGTGAATTGGGGTGCGGGCTTTATTCGCAACATTGGCGGATTTCTTTATGGGCCAAATGAAGCAACTGTTGGACACTCTGGATTTGGTGGCTCGTTCGTTCTGTGCGACCCGACAGCCGGTGTGGGCATCTCGTATACAATGAACCAGATGGGCCCGGATCTCGCCGGTGACCCGCGTGCCATGGGCTTGTTGGCCGCCGCTTATCAAGCGTTGGGATAAAACACCCAAGGTTTGAGAGTTTGAGCGGCTCTTATTGGGCCGCTCTTACACCCTCCTCTTACCTTCCTAGCGTCCTTGCCCAGCATCTTTGGCAAAATGAGATTCTCGGGCTATAGGGAGGTAATCCCGCCAGTGACCTTCAGGTGTCTTATGACTGTTTCCCCAGCGACGACCGACCTTAGCGATGCACACGACGCAATTGCTGCGCATGTTGATCCCATTTTTTTCGACTATGGCGGACGTCTAGCCTTTCACGGCCCCATCACCACGCTCAAATTATTTGAAGACAATGCTCTTGTACGAACAGCTGTAGAAGGCCCCGGCAATGGTCAGGTTCTTGTGGTCGACGGCGGTGGCTCAACCCGGTGTGCGCTCTTTGGCGGAAACCTCGCCAAGCTTGCAGCTGACAATGGCTGGGCCGGAGTCGTCATTTTTGGATGCGTGCGCGACCGGGATGAACTTGAAGCGGAACAAGTGGGTGTGAAAGCGATTGGACATCACCCTCGCAAGAGTGTGAAACAAGGCATTGGCGAAACGGATATTGCTGTCACCTTTGGTGGCGTTCGTTTCGCTCCGGGTGCCTGGTTATATGCCGACCGGGATGGCATTATCGTCGCCCCAAATAAACTCGACTAAATTTTTGATCAGTGCAACACCTGCTGGATAGCCAGATGCATTCCCTCTGATGCGGGAATTTTTGAGCTTGCAGGAAAAAGTGTTTGCGCGACCGTTGTCAATGCCTCGCTTCAAGTGGCGCTCATTGATGGCTGATGGAGCGTGCGCCTTGAACTTACGCGTCCACTTTCAAAAACTAGTCATGGGAAACGCCATGTCGATTGTTCACTAGAAAACTTGCAGAGACGTGGTGACCTCTGCCCAGGCTTTCACCGCGTTGTGTATTTGTGAAAGCCGCTCTGGCGTGTGCTCCTGTTCGGCTCTCCTCCCCGAACCGGGGCGCGCACCAATAGATCAGTCATTGACCTGTTTTATGAAACCGCCCAGCCAACGCGCACTTGGCTTTACTGTTCTTGTCTGCGTAATGCGATCAACCGCGATGAGGCCGAACGTTGGTCGATAACCCAACATCCACTCATAATTATCGAGCATCGACCAATAGCAATAACCGCGCACGTCGATGCCATCTGCCAAACAGTTTTTGACGCCTTCAAGCGCTGCTTCCACATAGGCGATGCGACGGCTGTCATCATCCGTTCCAATGCCGTTTTCTGTGANGAAAACAGGCAGTTTGGTATAGGCAGCCGTATAGCGGATCGTTTGCTCTAGAGCTTCCGGGTAAAACTCATAACCCATTTGCGTGGTCTCAGTTCCTTCTGCCAATGGCACCCGGCCCTCAGGGCCATAGATCGACCGCGTGTAAGTTTGCACGCCGACAAAATCATCGCCCTTGGTGATGTCCAAAAATTCATCCACGCAGCGTTTGCGGGCACGGTCGCGCACCTCTTCACCCCCGGCGATTGCTTGTTCTTCCTGTATCGCCAGCGTAACCCCGATAGGCGCTTTTGACCCACGCGCCCGAATGGCTTCCACAGCACGCCGATGACTTTTTTTCATACCTTCCGCGGCTTTCTCAATATCGCCAAGAAAGAAAGAGGAGAATTCTTCTGCACCGCATCTATGCCGAGCCGCGTCGTGGTACTTCGTCAAGCGCACGGGGTCACCCAAAACCCTGTCTTCTAAAAACCGCATCGGCAAATTGATTTCATTGATGGTGCATACGGTCCCCCATACATCTCCCAGCACATCTGCCATTACAGAAGCATAATTGGCAAAATGCTCCGGCGCGTCCTTAGCTTCAAAGCCGCCCTCACGCGCAAACCAAAGCGGCGTGGTGAAATGTTGCAATGTCACAATGGGCGCTAGCCCCTGATCACGAACATACGTTGTCATACGGCGATAATGTTCCAACACTGCGTTGGAAAATTCGCCTTTTTCCGGCTCAACCCGGGCCCACTCAATTGAAAAGCGGTAGGCGTTGAAACCCAGTTCCTTCAACAGCCGCACGTCTTGTTCGTAGAGATGAAAATGGTCGCAGGCGTCTCCTGAAGGTTCAACGAACAATGTTGGCTCAACATGCTCCAGCAACCAGAAATCATTGGATGTATTGTTGCCTTCCACTTGATGCGCCGCGGTTGCGGTGCCCCAAATGAAATCATCTGGAAATATGCTCACTCTTCCCCCATTAGTATTCAATTTGAATTCAAAATACTCATCTGTTCGTCCAATGCGATCAGCATTGTTCGCTCCAAGCCGTTGGTACGATGGTGAGAGATGGCTTTATAATCCTCATCATCAGCCAGATCCAAAAGGTTCTGGCGTGCAGGCCATTGAACCAACAAGACCATGTCCCAATCATAGGCGATGTCGCCGACCAGAGTTTCAGTAGCGGCACCCATCCAAATGAGTTTCCCACCGTGTTTTTCTACGAAGGGTCCGGCCAGCTCGCCATAACGCGCGTATGCCTCCGCGCCGGTGCCATTTCCATCAAGAGACGTCTCGTTGAATTTCAGCAAATTCAACATCACGACGGGACCTTTTTCCGCATTGCCCGAGAAACTTAAAAACTGCCCGGGATTTCCATCCAACCATGGATTCATACCCGGGAGTTTGTTGGCAAACTCACTGTCGCAGCCCACCAATCCAAGGCAACCTGCGACCAACATAATCCAAGTAAATTGACGCATCATTTCTCCTCCCCGAAGACCATAATTCTTAACCGAAATTTTTAGCACCGGCACATTTTCCCATGCGTTCTGTAATTTCAAAAAATTCAGCAACCGTCTCATCGATAATCTGTTTAACCGGCTTGATCTCATCGATCAGCCCAACAGTCTGACCCGCCAGACCAACGCTGGCTTCCATATCGCCACCGAAATAGAGATCCAAAATATTGCCGAACGTATCAGCAGGCATCAGACCGTCTTCATAGATCTTGGCAGTGCGTTCCGTTTTCAAAGCGCGAATGCAAGGAGATGCCTTTTTGTTCAACACCCATGTGCCTGCTTCATTGGCAGCGATGATCGCGTTTTTGTAATTGGCGTGAACAGGGCTCTCTGCACAACTCACAAAACGTGTTCCCATTTGAACACCTTCAGCACCAAGTGCAAAAGCAGCCGCCATGCCCTTCCCATCGCAAATGCCACCAGCAGCAATGAGCGGTACATCCACAGCTGCGCGAATAGCCTGAAGCAGAACGAGAGAAGACACTTCTTCTGGGTTTTTGAAACCGCCGCCTTCTGCACCTTCCACAACCAAACCGTCTACACCGGCTTCAGCGCATTTCACAGCGGCGTCCACCGTTGGCACAGCATGATAAACTGTGATGCCAGCTTCTTGTAACGGACCCACGAATTTCTTCGGGCTGCCAGCTGAGGTTGTGACGAACTTCACGCCTGATCCGCAGACATAGTCCAACATTGCTTTGTCGCGAAGGAACATGATCGGCAAGTTGACCCCAAATTTCCGGTCGCTGACCTCCTGCATCTTTTTGATTTCAGCCATACAGGCTTCGGTTTCACCTGATGAGGTTTCAATGATCCCCATGCCGCCAGCATCAGAAACAGCTGAGGCCAGTTGCGACCGAGCAATCCAACCCATTGGGGCCTGGACGATAGGGTATTTGGAACCCAAATGCTCACATACACGGTTCATTTTTCTTAACCCCCAATATTTGTGATGACGTGAATGACGATGGCGGGAGCAAAGCGGGAAGCCCTCTGGGCGGCAAGCATTAATGCTCCCGCCTACAAAAAAGCGTGGGCCCCTTATGAGAGTCCCACGCTTTCACGATTTCTCACGCAAAACCAGATCAAGTGAAATGCTTGTAAGCCTGCTTTACAGCCTTTGCGAGGTCCTTGTACGCAGCATCCACACCTTTGCGAACATCCTCAAACGCCAACTCGCCCTTTGTTGCCAAAGTGCCAGCCTGTTTTTCCAACTTCGCCCGCTCACCTTTCAACGACTTGATCGTCGAATTGTAGCGTTTCTCTGCCTGCTTGAGCATTTTCTGACCTTCACGCTCAATGCGGTCAATCTCTTTTGAAACAGTCTTCACCTGCTCTGCAATCTTCTTTTGCTGCGAAACTTGCTTTGCAGAAACTTTAGGGGCGGCTTTTTTCGCCGCAGCCTTCTTGATTGAAGCCTTCTTCGCTACCTTCTTTTTCGCCGGTGCTTTCTTTTTTGCAGCCGCCTTTTTTGCGACCTTACGTTTTGGTGTTGCTGCGCTCATTGGACCTCTCCCTTTTTCAATCATGCCGCCGTGCATCGAGTCTGCCGCTTTAGACAGGTTCTCGCAAGGCATTTCATCTGAACACAGATAAGATGAACACTTTCGCGTGAGGACACATTGACCTGCATCATCAGATTTGACATCCGCCATCGATCCTTGAAAATTAGAAGATGAAACATACACAGACGCACCTGCTGCTCATCGCACCTCTCATCATTGGCCTCTCTATAGGGGGAAATAGTTCGGCCATTGGTGGCGAACATACCTACGACCCTGATATGCAAATCATTGAACCGGGTTCATTTGAGATGGGTGCGAAGCCAAGTGATCTAGCTTCCAGCCCTGATGAGCTTCCACGTCACTCCGTCACCATTTCGCGCGCCTATTCAATTGCGCGTCATCAGGTAACCCGAGGTGAGTTCGCGAAGTTCATCCACGCGACAGATTATCAAATCGGCATAGGTTGTTGGAGCCTGACACAAAAAGGTTGGAGAGAAGACCTGTCCGCCAGTTGGGCGGCGCCCGGCTATGAGCAGACAGACGCCCATCCAGCCGTTTGTCTTTCGCGTCAAGATGCCCTCGCCTACATCAATTGGCTATCAAACGGATCCGATCGCACCTACCGACTGCCGAGTGAAGCCGAATGGGAACTGGCAGCACGCGGCACCGGCGTTCAACCTTTTTGGGGTATCCCAGAAAACATATGCACCTTTGCCAATGTGAATGACATCACATCAAAAAACAAAGTCGCCAGGGTCGGTGAAAACTGCCGCGACGACGCACTCTTTACAGCACCCATTGCCAGTTACGCGGCCAACCCCAACGGATTGTTCGACATGATTGGCAACGCTTGGGAGTGGACGGCGGATTGTGCAAGCGATGACTACCAACACACACCCGCAGATGGATCCGCCTGGACAATACCCAACTGCGCCACCTATACCCTACGCGGCCATTCCTGGACTGATGCACCGGGGCCAGTGCGCATTGAAACGCGCTACGCGCTGCCCCCCGGTGCCCGGCAATCGATTGTTGGGTTTCGTCTCGCCGCCGACTAGACCGTGTCGCTCGCCCGACCTGCCGCAATTGCTTCTGCTTCCAGGCGTGCTGTACGGCGGTCAATGAGTCCACGCAACCTCGCTTGACGTTCTGCATTCAAGGGGTAGTTCCAAGTCAACCAAAGCGCTGCGATGAAGAAGAATGCAGGCATGATAGCGTAGTTCACGCTCAGCCATTGCAATTGCTCCAAACCATTTGCACCTGCCTCACCTGATGGATTGAAGCCAAAAACCGCGACCACGTTTAGGGAAATACCTGTGCCAAAGGCTGTCGCAAGTTTTCCCGTCATGCCAGAGATGGCGAAAAAGGTCCCTGCGCGTTGTCCTTTCGACCGGGCTGTATCCACATCCACAACGTCCGCCAACATAGACAGTGGTAAAAACTGCAATCCACCAAAGCAGAACCCTTTGGCGGTGAACAACGCCGTGAAGACGAGTGTGTCGCCCTGTCCCAGAAAATAGGTAGAGATCGAGATGCAAGCGACTGATGCCATGCAAACTGCAAAGGCTTTGTGTTTGCTGATCTTACGACCAAGCCAGAGCCAGAACGGAATTGCTGCCAAACCAGCGCCGAAATAAATGAAGTAGAGTGAGCCGATGCTGTCGATGCCAATCACGTCGCGCATAAAGAAGAGTGACAGTGCATTTCTGAATGCTTCTCCACCCGTGACGATGAGAATAATTGCCAACACGCGCATCATGGGCCCATTTTTGGAAACCAACCGAATGCCCTCCAACAGAGGTACCTCGCGTCTTGTTTCCATGCGCGGTTCTGCAACGCGCCAAACAACAAAGAGAACCAAGCTAGGCATGAGGATGACAATCACCCAGGCCATCGTTTCGAGCACCAGGCCGGGATCACGGCCAGCACCTGCGCCATTCATCAGTTCAACAGCAAATGGAATTGCCGCGGCCAACGCCAAGCCAACCAGAATGAAGATCTCCCGAATGGCAGTGATGCGGCTGCGCTCATCATAGTCTGGTGACAGTTCCGCCCCCCATGCGTAGTAGGGAATGTAGACGAGCGTTGAGCCCAGAAACATGAAGCTAATGCACGCCACCAGATACATCGGGCCGATGCCCTCAAAACCCAATTGTTTAGGTATAAACAAAAACAATACACCCAAGACCAATACGGGAAGGCCCGCAACCATAAATGGTTTGCGCCGTCCGAACTTGGACGTCGATCTATCTGACAGATAGCCAATCACTGGGTCCGTGAAAACATCGGTTAGCCGCGCTAGCATGATCATTGTGCCGACCACGGCCAGCGACACGCCAAGTTCACCTGCATAAAAGGCGGGGAGCCAAATGGCGATGGGGTAACCAAACATGGCCGTTGGCAAGCCGACCGAGCCATGAAGGAAAATTGTACCCGTGCTCAAGCGCGGTGAAGCAGCTGTCATTTTTTGTCCTTATTGTTCAGTTGCTAACTTAATCAGTTGTTGGCGCTGAGGGTGCAGTCCAGAAATTTCTCGTCAAGAATCGCACCAATGATCAAACGATCTTCCCAGCGTGCGCCGGTGCTGGCGGCAGAAATATCTGCGCCAAGGCTCAAGAACAGGGTCTCTACCTCACCACTCAACGGATCAACCTCAACTATATGTGACGGCGCATTGATTGATTTGTCGCCAAAATGCGCCAGCAGCGCGAGCGCCTTTGGATGCAATGCGATCAACAGCTTTCCATCACCTGCAAGTTCGATGTTATCAGGTAACCCGGGTAGATCGAGCGAGGCACGAAAACTTAGGTCGCCAGTCTCTATATCGCGATCATACGTGTAGAGTGCACCGCCCCGTGCGGCGCTCAAATAAAGCGTTTGGCCGTCGGCACTGACGTTTATGCCATTTGCACCGGCCACGTTTTCAGCTGCGACTGTGAAATTTTCGCCGTCAAAATAGACCGCATTGGCCAGGGGAAGGCCCAGAAAATCTTCCAAAGGTCGCAAGGCATCCTCTGGCAAATAGCGATGGTCGTTTGAAAAGTAGAAAGCTTCTGGTGAAACAGCCACCAAATCATTGGGTGAATGTAACAACTCACCTGTCACCGATTTTACTTTCACCAAACCCAGCGGGGTCACATCAAAAACCTCGACAGTCTGTTTTTCCTTGCCGTGATTGATCACAAACAATCGACGTGATCCATCATCGCCAATATACAGCGAGATACCGTGCGGTAAAAAACCCGCCCCTGCATTTGGTGTGAGATTGATCGGAACCGCCTGAGGATCGTTCAGATCGTACGACCATATAGCGCCCGGCGTCGCAGCTCCTCCAGCCATCACAGTGCGGCGATCATAGCCCGACAGATAGACAATGCCCGTTTCGGCATCAATGGTGTGATCTTCTGGACCAACGACGCCCGGAACGATTTTGCAAGAACCCGCCATCTGCGGTTCCAGCTCACGCAACATGCCCGCCGTTTGAACAAATTCAAAACCACGCCAGACGATCAAGACGACAAGCGCGCCTAAAATGACTAAAAATGTGCGCATGATCTATCCCCCACCAGCCATGGTCTATCGCCATATGCTGTTCTGGTGCCGATGCTGTACCGGCAGGCATCAAATGTCTAGGTAATGCAGATCATTCTTTGGGGCTTGGTGATGCTCGCAATCCAGCAACAAACACACTCACCATCGCAAGTGCCGCAGCACTTGCGTTCACTTGTGAAGGTTCGTGCATCAACACCCCTTCGAAAAAGTGATCCAGAAGATCAACAGCGCTCACGACACTTAGCCGTTGCGAATCAAGTTGAATTTCGCCGGATTCATCCGCTTCCCGAATGAGAGCTTCCATCGCAGCACGACTTTTCGGGCTCGACCCAGCATTCGTGTCTTCATCCCGGCGTTTGCGTTCGTCCAAAAGCTCGCGGCCATGAGGAGACACAAACAAGAGCGCGTAATCTCGGCCCGCGCGTGCTTCAAAAATACCCACCAGCCTCTCTTCCAGAGAGCCTGGTTTTTTCAGTGCACGCTCTATGGCCAAAGAGATGTCCTTGTGGATGCGATCAGTTACCGCGTTGAACACTGCGTCTTTGTTTTTGAAGTAATGGTATATGGCTGGACGGGAGAGCCCCACTTCCTCTGCAATGTCTCCAAATGACGTCCGTCGGTATCCCTGTCGGGCGAACAGAGCGAAGGCTTTGTCAAGGATGGCTGCTCTCTGCTGTTGGCCCAGCTGATTGGATTTTGGCGCCAGTGTCATTGTGTGGGACCTCCATAAGGTCAAATGGATTTGACATAATTTCCAAAATGTGTCAAATAATTCATGGTAATTGACAAATTTTACTAATATTGTCGATTTTTTCAATCGTTAATTATTGGGAGTATGGACGCATGTCCTCAACGAAAGACACGATCCTGGCCAAACTCACAGCCTTTTATGACACCGATCCCAACATGCCGACCCATGATCAATGGGCGCATTTATTTACTCTGAATTCTGAAGCACCTATCGCCGCCGTGAACTATGTGAAGCTCCGCGATCAGGCGATTTACTCTCCCAGCAAAAACGAGACAGCCAAATCCGGTCTGGAAGCAATGATGTTGTATAGCGCCGTCAGCATTCCGCGCGCGGAAGCCTTGGGCGGTAGCTTTCTGTTGTCCGGACTGCATCAGGGCGCTGTCATTGGACCTGCAACAGATTGGGACCTCATCATCATTGGGAATTTTCCAACGCCCGAGGCCTACCTTTCCCTCTTTGTCGACCCAGAATACCAAGCGGCTTTCCATCATCGTCGCGCAGCCGTGGAAACCTGGCACTCAGTCCTGTCCACAGGGTCGACGACATAGGCAACCATGGCTCGCTATTGGCCAATTGATCGCTTACAATTTGCCAACAACTTAATAGCTTTAGAGGCTACGCTCATGGACTTATCTCTTCGACCTGAAGACGAAGTGTTTCGCCGCGAGGTTCGCACGTTCTTTGATGACGAACTTCCCGCCGATGTGAAAGCAACCCCTTCTGTTGGCGTGGCTATTGAAAAGCCTCTCTTGCAAAAATGGCATAAAATTCTTGCCGACAAAGGCTGGGCGGCACCTGCATGGCCAGTTGAGTACGGCGGTACCGGCTGGAATGTCACGCAGAAGCACATCTGGGAAGAAGAAGTCAGCCGTGCCGGGGCGCCACGGCTCATGGCTTTTGGTCTCTCCATGGTGGGGCCTGTGATTTATCAATTTGGCAATGCGGAACAAAAAGCAGAGCATTTACCCGGTATTTTGAACGGCGATGTTTGGTGGTGTCAGGGATATTCAGAGCCAGGGTCTGGCTCTGACCTCTCGTCGCTGAAAACAAAAGCTGTGCGCGACGGAGACGGCTACATCGTCAATGGTCAAAAGATTTGGACGTCTTATGCCCATGAAGCTGACTGGATTTTTTGCCTTGTGCGCACTGACGACGGTGGCAAACAACAAGAGGGGATTAGCTTCCTCCTGATCGACATGAAGACACCCGGCATTACGGTCAAGCCGATTGTTTCGATTGACGGATTGCACCATCTTAACGAAGTATTTTTTGACGATGTGCGTGTGCCCCTTACCAACCGCATTGGCGAAGAAGGCAAAGGCTGGACATACGCCAAGTTCCTGCTCGTGAATGAGCGGACAGGTATTGCCGGTGTGCCGCAATCGAAGAAGGGCGTGCAAAACATTCGCTCTATTGCCCAGCAAGAACCTGGTGGAGGCGGTGCTCCCTTATGGGCGGAGGACAGTTTCCGTCGCAAATTAGCGGAGATTGAAATTAAACTTCAGAGCCTCGAATACACCAACCTGCGTATTCTCGCCGATGTAGCAGCTGGCAAACCTGCCGGGCCTGAAAGTTCGATCTTGAAAATCATCGGCTCTGAGGTGCAACAGGAACTTGCGATCCTGGCCGTTGAAACTGTTCAGCATTATGCGTTGCCATCGCATGTGGATGACCTGTCCGGGCGCTCTAATCAGGAACCCGTGGGGCCTGATTATTCTCTGCTGCCAGTGGCCAACATGGCTTTTGGCCGCGCGTCTTCCATCTATGGCGGATCGAATGAAGTGCAGCGCAATGTGATCTCAAAGGCCGTGTTGGGGCTCTAAGGCCCCAACGACTTTTTTGGGTTACCCCATGCCTTGATCTGGCCTGCGGTCCTTCATCATCTTTTCGACGATGGGGCCGAGGGTGGCTGGGTCAAAACGCGCCGCTTGTTCGACAGTTGGCCCGCGATGCCAGCCTTCATAGACGCTGAGGCGTCCTTGCATGCTTTCAAAGACCTGGCCGGTCACGTCTTTGGCCTCTGCACTGCCAAGCCAAACACAGATGGGTGCGATGTTGCCGGGATCACGCGGGCTCCATGTGCCTTCTGGCACTTCTTCGGGTGGTGGCCCTAGATCTTCTGTCATGCGTGTTAATGCGCCGGGCGAAATGGCGTTGACCGTAATGCCGTAGCGTCTCAACTCTTGCGCGGTGATCACCGTCATGGAAGCGATGCCCGCTTTTGCAGCACCATAGTTTGATTGCCCCTGATTGCCAAAAAGACCTGAGACGCTGGTGGTGTTGATGATGCGGGCATCATTCGTCTCGCCTGCTTTTGACCGCTCGCGCCAATAGGCTGACGCGTGGCGCATGGGACAGAATGTGCCGCGCAAATGCACTTTGATCACAGCGTCCCATTCATCAATGGTCATGTTGACGAGCATGCGGTCGCGCAGAATGCCTGCATTGTTGACCAAGACATCAAGTCCGCCAAACGTTCCTATCGCTTGCTGGATCATCGCGCCCGATTGATCCCAGTCAGAGACATCCGCACCATTGGATATCGCTTCTCCGCCCATGGCCCGTATCTCAAGTGCGACCTGTTCGGCAGGGCCTACGTCGTCGCCCTCACCTGTGCGATCGCCGCCCAGATCATTGACGACGACCTTGGCGCCTTGACGCGCATATTCCAGACAGTATTCCCGTCCAATTCCCCGCGCGCCACCGGTGACGATAACGACGCGTCCATCACAAATTCCCATTTCAATTCCTCCCAGTCTATTTTTGGATCAAATTTTCTTGTCGCGACCTTCCCAATAGGGTTCGCGCACCTGACGGCGGACAATTTTTCCCGTTGGCAGGCGCGGCAAATTGCTTGCAAAATCAATACTGCGCGGGCGCTTGTAGCCAGGCAAATGATCATGTGCGAATTCAAGAAGATCCTGTTTGATTTCCTCAGATGGTTGAATACCGTCAGCCAATTGCACGACGGCTTTGACCTCTTCGCCCCACTCCTCGTTGGGCACACCAACGGTGGCCACATCGGCAACAGCAGGATGGCGCAATAACTCCTGGTCAATTTCTGCTGGATAAATATTTACCCCGCCCGAGATGATAACTTCGGCTGAACGGCCTGTGAGAAATAGAAATCCATCGCTGTCCAGATAACCCATATCGCCCATCGTGTAATAATCACCGCGGTAGGCTCCTTCGGTTTTCTCCGGCGCATTGTAATATTCAAACCGACCAACATCAGGTGCTTTGAAATAGATTGTGCCTACTTCCCCCGCAGGTAGAGGCTGACCTTCATCGTCTTGCACCACGACGACGACCCCTTCCAGCACACGTCCGACGGTCCCTGGTTTGGCCAACCATTCCTCAGATTCCGTGAAGATGCCGCCACCTTCCGTCGCTGCGTAATATTCATAGACGACCGGACCCAACCACTTGATGCTCTCTTCTTTCACATGCACAGGGCACGGAGCGGCACCGTGTAACACCCAGCGCAGGCTGGAGGTGTCATATTTGTTTCGTACGTCATCGGGCAGTGCCAACATACGGTGCAGCATTGTGGGCACCACATGTGTGTGCGTAATCTTGTGTTTGGCGACCAGCTTCAGTGTTTCTTCGGCATCCCACCCGTCCATCAACACAACACCAACGCCCGAATTCAACGGGAAATTAAGGTTCAGTGCCAAAGGGGCGGCGTGATAAAGCGGTCCCGTTGAAAGAGCAATGTCTACGGAGGGGTCAAAGTTTGCCGTCTCACGCAACTTCAGCAAAAGCGGTGAGACAGGTGGTGTCGATCTGCGGTAAACGCCCTTTGGATGGCCTGTAGTGCCAGACGTGTAGAGCATCTGTGTGCCAGCTGTCGGGTCGGCAATGTCATGACCCTCTTCTTGTGCCAAGGCATCGTTGTAAGACGTGAAGCCTTCAATTGATCCTGCAACTGCTAGGTTGCAGATAAGACCCTTGCCAAACCGGGTGGCCTCTATCGCATTGTCTGCAAATCGCGCGTCGACAATGAAGGCTTTTGCCTCACAATTTTCAACGATGTATCCGATTTCTTCACCGGACAAATGCCAATTGATGGGTGTGAGTCTGAAACCAGAGCGCGCACCAGCGACACAGACCTCTACAAATTCCGGCCTGTTGGCACACAGCAGAGCAACAGCGTCCCCCTCTTTCAGCCCGGCACGGCGCAGAGCACGAACTAGCTGATTGGCTTTTGCATTAAGCTCTGCGTAAGTCCTGTCACCGTTAGGAGACAGGATTGCGGGGCGATTTGGGGCTGCTTGAGCATGAAGTGCGATGATCATGCCGTTCGCGGCAGCCTCCTCGGCGGTATAATTCGCCGGTCCTGCGGATGCGTTCATTTAGTCCTCCCTTACCAATGACATCATTTTGATATATTTATTGCGTTGATTGGACGTTTTCGTCGGCCTCACGTCAAGCAAGCCTGTTGGAGCCCCCCTTGCCCCTATTTTCCTACTCCCGCCAAATAACCCGTTTTGCGGCATTTCTTGTTATTTCAATTTTCACAGCCCCTGCCGTTTACGCAGAGGAAACAGGCACATCTGAAAAGCCTTTTCGCTGGGCCTTTGGTGCTATCCAAGTTGAAAATGATCTGTTTGCAAATATGGCGAACACTGACAGGCACTATACAAACGGGCTTCAAGCCTCGCTCTTGTCTGACCCTATCACGCTGAGTGGCGGGCTTGGCGAGATAGCCACCTCGCGTGTCCCCTTTGGGCTGGCGGACAGCGCACCCGCAGAGCACAGGATTGGCTTGGCTTTCGGCCATTCTATCTTCACCCCCGATGACACGTCGTCAACGGCGCTTCTTGCCAATGACCGCCCTTACGGGGCTTGGGCACACATCACACTCACTTTGCAAACCCTATGGCGGTCGCAAGGGTATGGCACCTTCCAGGATCAGTGGAAAATTGATGTTGGTGTTGTGGGGCCCGCAGCCGGTGGCAAATTTGTGCAAAACAATTGGCACAAATTGATCGGTGCGGACGAAGCAAATGGCTGGAGCAATCAACTTCACAATGAACCCGGCCTCAATGTGACATTTGAACGAGCGTGGAACAGCCCTGACTTGGCCCCATCGCAATTGGCCGGTTTTGAAGTTGACGGCATTCCTTATGCGGTCGCCGCCCTTGGCAACGTGCAAACCTACATGGGTGGAGGTGGAATAGTGCGATTTGGCCCAGATTTGCCAGATGACTTTGGCCCGACACGCATTTACCCCGGTGTGGGTGGATCAGAAGCGTTCATCGTGTCTGATCAGTTCAATTGGTACCTGTTTGCCGGTGTTGAAGCCCGTGTTGTGGGACGCGATATTTTTCTGGATGGTAATCTTTTTAGAGACAGTCATAGCGTCAACAAACGTTACTTTGTGAGCGACCTCCGACTTGGCGCCGTTGCCACCTGGCAGAATGCACGGTTGAGCTTCACCCATGTATACAGAACCAAGGAATATTCCACCCAAGCCAAAGCAGATCAGTTTGGGTCACTTGCGCTCGGACTAGCGTTCTAGGCCTCATTTCATCTTCCCTTGTTATTCCAAAGGTTTAGTGGAATTCTAATTGCACAGGAAGACAAGTCGACGAACCGAGAGACTTTATGAGTAAAGACTGGGAAAGTTCTGCAATAAACAAAGTGCTGCGGATTGCAGAGGGAACAGCACACCAGGTCGGTGATGAGTTTCACACTGCGCTAATCGATATACTTCACAAGGTTATGAATGTTTCACTCGCCATCATCACTCGTGGTGAAGGCTATCCGATACACACCGCACAGACACTGTATTGCTGGCAAGAAGGAGAAGCTGCTGAAAATTTCAAATACAAACTTGATGGCACGCCGTGTGCCCTTGTCTATGGCGGAGAGCGGATTACAATCCCCTGCGACCTCGGCAAACGCTTCCCAAAAGAAGAGGGGCTAGAAGGCTATTGCGGGGTGCCCTTGTTCAATCGCTATCAATCTGTTGTTGGGCACTTCGCTGTTCTCTCCAAAGAACCGTTTGAAGATGTAGAACTGTGCGAAACCATTATGAGAATTTTTGGCAACCGAGCTGAAGCGGAATTGCAAAGAGCGTCTTCGGATGGGGAGCGAGAGGCTTTAGTTCAATCGCTGCGAAAATCAAAAGGAAGACTTGAACAACAGCGCGAGGCCGCACGTGCTGCCAATCATTTTAAATCCAATTTGGTAGAGATGACAGTACATGACCTAAGGAACCCTTTGACGGCAATCATCAGCCGCGCGGAACTGATTTCCACATATTTGAAAGATAAACTGCCGCTGGAACGAGCGAAGCGAATTGAAAAGGCGATGCAAAGTGCCGATGACATCGTCAACACAAGTGAACGAATGGAAACAATGATCGGTGAAATTCTTGAGAGCTCACGGTCGAACGCAACAGATCTTTCATATGTGCCAGCGCAATTTGACCTCTCTATAACCCTAGCGACTATCGTTGCACTCAACAATGAAATCGCCGAAAAAAAATCTGTTCAGATCTTTTGTGACTTTCCATTGACCTTAGAAATTCTTGCGGACGAAGACCGCCTTATTGAAGCGATCGACAACCTTCTTAACAATGCCATTAAGTTTTCTTCATCTGGTTCCGATGTTTTTCTTTCGGCAAAAAAGGAAGACAGCTGCTTCAAGATCTCTGTTCGAGATTGGGGACAAGGCATTGCCGCCGAAGAACTCAATACTGTTTTCGACCGTTTTCAAGACGCGTCGGCAAAACCGACAGACGGTGAAACATCTTTCGGACTGGGCTTATGGATTGTCAAAACTATTGCCGAGCGCCATGGCGGCGATGTTTTGGCGCAAAGTGATGGTAAAGGCCAAGGTGCCTGTTTTACGATAACAATACCAAACACCATTTAGCAGACAAAATCATCTACACGTTCTCTCCGATTAAGGAGACAGGCCGTTCGTAAAATGAAATTGAGGAAATAGTTGTCAAATCTACCAATTGGTCAAATTCCCGCCTACTGGGCAGCGCGCGACGCAGACGCTCCAGCAATCACTCATGAAGACCGCACGGTCAACCGCGCTGATTTTGATGCGCGAACCAACCGGCTGGCGCGCGCCTATCAGGCGATGGGTGTCGCAGAAGGCGATTTTGTCACCATAGGGCTGCCAAATGGCATTGAGTTCTATGAGGCGGCTTTTGCCACCTGGAAATTGGGCGCCACGCCACAGCCTGTTTCCGCCAAACTGCCCCATGTGGAACGCCAAGCCATTGTTGAAGTTGCCAATTCCAAACTTGTGGTTGGGGCAACACCCGGTGCGCATGGCGATGTGACCTGCATCGCGGGTGGTTTTGAGCCGGACCCGTCCTTGTCCGATGACGCTCTGCCAGAAGCAATTTGCCAAAACTGGAAAGCACCGACCTCGGGCGGCAGCACCGGACGCCCGAAGATCATTGTTTCTGCCGAAGCAGGTGTCTTCGATACTGACGAAGCACCGCTAGGTATGGATGTGGACAAAACCCAGCTTGTGCCGGGACCGCTTTATCACAATGCGCCCTTCACGTTTTCCTGCCGCGCGCTCATGTGTGGCAATCACATTGTCATCATGACGCGGTTTGACGCCGAAGAAACACTGCTGCTCCTCGCCCAACATAAAGCGGATTGGGTGATGATGGTGCCGACAATGATGCAGCGTATTTGGCGTCTGCCAGAAGAAGAGCGTACCAAATACGACCTCTCTTCCTTGCGTATGGTTTTGCACCTTGCAGCTCCCTGCCCTGCATGGCTGAAAGAAGAATGGATCAACTGGCTTGGCGGCGAGCGCATTCATGAACTGTATGCGGGCACAGAAGCACAAAGTGCCACATGGATCACTGGCACTGAATGGATGGAGCACAAAGGATCTGTCGGCCGGCCAATGGCTGGTGGGCAGATGAAAGTGCTCGATGAAAACCATGAAGAATTGCCAGCACGTGAGATTGGCGAGATTTTCATGCGGCCCGATAACGGCCAAGGCACAACGTATCATTATCTCGGCGCTGAACCCAAAGCCATTGAGGGTGGATGGGAGAGCCTGGGCGACATGGGCTTCATGGATGAAGACGGCTTCCTCTACCTCGCAGACCGTCAAACCGACATGATCTTGTCGGGCGGTGCCAACATCTATCCCGCAGAAGTGGAAGCAGCGCTCGATGCGTTTCCGGGCATTCGCTCCAGCGCGGTCATTGGCTTGCCCGATGATGACATGGGCAATCTTGTTCACGCCATCGTCGATGCACCAGATGGTGTCGACCTGGAAGCTCTGCAAGCACGGCTTGCTGAGACACTATCGCGCTACAAAATCCCTCGCACATTTGAAATGGTGTCAGACCCGGTGCGTGATGATGCGGGTAAAGTACGCCGCTCTCAATTGCGCGCCGAACGCATCGCCGCAAAATAATAAGACAGAAAATCTCGGAGCCACACCTGATGACTACATTGATCGCCGCCGACAATATCTATGCATTGCTCGCCATATTTTTGGGCCTCGCTGCATTTGGCTTCTGGTCAGAACACACAAAGATCGGGCAAACATTGTCTGGCGTCATTCTGGTGATCCTGGCAGGGCTGTTGTTCGCCAATTTCCGCATCATTCCTTTTGCCACCCCTTTCTATGATCTCGTTTGGGGCTACGCCGTCTCACTTGCCATTCCGCTTTTGCTGTTCCGCGCGGACCTTAGAAAAATTCTGCCCGAAACAGGGCCGATGTTGGTCAGCTTCATCATCGCGGGCGTCGGCACCGTTCTTGGCGTCATGGTTGGTGCGTCGCTCATCGACATGGGACCTGAGAGCGCCAACATTGCAGCAACCTTGGGTGCAAGCTGGATCGGCGGCTCAATGAACTTTGCAGCAACGTCACAAGCGCTGGGCATGGGCGATGCGAGCTTGTTGAGCGCCATGGCTGCAGCGGACAATGTGAGCGCCACGTTGTTTTTGATGGTATTGGTTCTATTACCAGCCTCGCAAGCTGTGCGTCGTTTTCTGCCATCGAAGATTATCGATGATCATGAACATATCGAAGGAGGCGCCGTGGACGAAGGACATAGCGATCTCAACATGGTTCACATCGCGACGTTCCTATCCCTATCTGCGCTTTGTTGTTTTCTGGGCTATGGCACGGCGGGCCTGATCGGTGCTTACGGCGAAGAACAGGGCATCGGCTGGCTCTCCAATTTCAGCCGCTATGGTGTGCTCTTTGTCACCATTTACGCGCTATTGATCGCCAATTTTTTCTCATCCCGCATTGAACCAATGCAAGGCGATTTCCCCCTCGGCATGTTGTTCATGTACGTCTTCTTTGGTGTGATGGGGGCCGGGGCCGATGTGATGGCCATGATTGATCGCGCCCTGCCGATCTTTGCATTCGTTGGGATTATGGCCAGCGTTCACCTGATTTTCGTGCTCGGCGCTGCCAAACTCTTCAAGCTGGATTTGGCTGAAGTGATCCTCGCCTCCAACGCCGTGGCGTTGGGCCCTGCAACTGCCGCAGCCCAGGCTGCGGGTCAAGGGTGGCGCCCTCTCGTGACGCCCGCCGTTATGTTGGGTGTTCTAGGTTACGCCACAGCCAACTTTATCGGCGTTGCTATGGCAGGCTGGCTTTCCTAGCGGAGCTTTTCTATCGTGACGCCTGCGGGTGGCATGTCAATGTCGCCCAAAAGCAATTTGCCCGCGACACAGGGTGCAATGGAGATGGGGTGTGGATTGTAATTGACGAAGAAGCGGCAATTCCCCCGCGTCCGCGTTCTCACACCATGAGGTAAGGGCAGTGTCTCTAATCCTGCCACACTCACACGCTCAGCGAGAAAATCTTTGAACAGGTCGCCGTCCGGCCAACCGGCGAAGTAAAATGCACTGTCGGACTTTGTGATCGCAGGGTGCCCATCCTTGGTGGTTGCGAGCACTTCAGCCTCCGTTTCCACCAGTTCCCGCCACCGGTCAAACGTGTAGTTCTTGTCTCCATATACCACCTCGACCGGTGAGTGGCTTCGANAACTNTCTGCCCGTGTCACGCGCACACCAAGAAAAGTACTCAGCGCACCAGGTNCCAACGTGGAGGGAATGGCATGTGATAGGGTCCTGCTTCCACTGCGGGGCATCACGATCACATCACCTTGAAATTTCGACAATCGCGCGGCGAACTCATCGTCCNCATGAATTTGTGAAGGCAATAGCACCATGCNGTATCCATCAAGCCTGNCATCCGGCGANACAAAATCGACATCGAGACCNAGTTCCCGAACAGCGCGATAAATCAAAAGCGCTTGNTCTATGTAGGAGAAATTTTGGCCCTGTGGTTGCGCCTGCAGGGCCCACAGGCTGTCATATGAAAAAACAATTGCGATGTCCGCCTGTGTGGTTTCTTCCATACCGGGGAGCATTTTTAGCTCACGCCCTAATTTGGAGACCTCCTCCAGACCACGATCCGGTTCACCGTCAGGACGATTGAGACCTGCGTGGAACTGCTCCTGCGCAAAGGGAGCCTGCCGCCAACGGAAGTANGANACCAGCTCAGCGCCGTGAGCAATTGCCTCCCACCCCCAAAGTGTCAACATGCCCGGCAGAGGGTCNGGATTATAAGGCGCCCAATTTACNGGGCCTGGTTGTTGCTCCATGATCCAGAGGCGACCTCGCCCGCAAGCACGGTACAAATCATGGTGGAACGCTTGAATGTCTGGGTCACCGGTGCGAACGAAATGTTGCTTGTGCGACTGGGGCAACGGCATCACATCTAGCGAGCCGATGGGATAGGAATCCCAACTTGCAACATCTAACTCTTGACTGACCGCGAAGTGATCGAAGTCAGTATGAA
>JGI24723J26617_10000581_pt1 | contig 35437 bp, 36 predicted proteins | sample Cruoilmetagenom6_FD_26617 | JGI IMG/M metagenome (IMG submission 26617) | reverse complement strand
CAACGGCAATATAGGCAAGGTTTCGGGCAACTTTTCATTGTTAATTTCCTCCTCATCTTCAGGTGTCATTAAGGGTATTAACTCCGCATCTTCATCAATCCCTTGCAATGACATAGTGTCAAATTGTATGTTTTTTGTTTTAGCCATATTCTATTTTCGGTCATTCTGTCATTATTAGACAGAAAAATAATTTATATTTAATCCTATATATACCTTCTTTCCCTATAATAATCAGGAGGTTGAGGATTCTAGCATTTCCTTTTATTGGTATTTGGGCAATTCTTATGCCAACAAGCAAAATCTTTTTATAAATAAACTGTAACATTCCATAAATTACCACATCTATTAAGCAAACCAATACCTTTTTGAGCCTAGAAAAGAGACATATTGATGAGTTGTTACCATTGTGCTTAAACGGCAACCGGAACGCGCAACTAGAAATTTACAATCGCTATTACAAGGGAATGTACAATGTTTCCTATAGGATTGTAAAAGACAGCGCTATTGCAGAAGATGTAATGCAGGAATCGCTATTAAGTGCATTGACCAAACTGGACCAATTTAAGGGAGAAGTTTCCTTTGGAGCCTGGCTAAAACGAATTGTGGTTAACAACAGTATTCATCAATATAAAAAAAGGTTAAAACGCCAGGAAGTCGATCTTGGAAATGTAATGTACAAGGTCGAAGATAATGATGGATATGTCCCAGACAATGGAATGATTGAACTAAAGGCTCAAAAAGTGATTGAAACCATGAAGCTGTTAAAAGACAATTACAGAATTTCTTTGACCTTACATTTAATAGAAGGATACGATTACGAAGAAATTTGCGAAATAATGAATTTAAGTTATGCCAATTGCAGAACAATAATTTCAAGGGCAAAAGAAAGCCTGAGACAAAAATTAAATACCACATACTATGGAAGTTGATCCTATAGAAAAACTGTTTGGGGAATTAAAAGGCTCCTTTGACACAGCTGAACCAACAGATGGCCACAGACTTCGTTTCTTGGCAAAATTGGAAGCCTCTGCAACAGAGAAAACAAAATTAAAAAGGAACCGTGTAATATGGAAGCCGCTAACCGTAGCTGCCACCTTGCTGTTACTTTGCACTATAGGCTACAATTACCTTTATACATCCCCAAGCGTGCAGCAGCAGGTTTCCAAAATTTCGCCGGAAATCACCAACACCGAATTTTATTTTGCCAGTGTAATAGAGGATCAGATAAAAAAGATGCAAAATGAAAGTACCCCCGAGACCCAAAAATTGATTGCCGATACCATGATTCAACTTAGAAACTTGGATAGCGATTACAAAAAGATGGAACGGGACCTATTGGATGGCGGTAATAGCAAACTAATTTTAAGCGCCATGATCACCAATTTTCAGACCAGAATAGATTTGCTCAACGAAGTGCTGGAACAAATTGAAGAAATTAAGAACTTAAAAAAATACAAAAATGAAAATATTACAGCTTAGTTATATACTTACCCTCTTATGGCTTGCTCCCATCAATTCCTTTTGCAACAATGATATGCCCAGAGGAAAGTACACCAAGGAAAAAACACTTAAAAAAGAGTACAAAGTAAATTTGGATGCCTTACTTAAAATAGACAATAGCTATGGAAATTTAAATATTACCTCCTGGAACCAGGATAGGGTAACCATAGAGGTCCATATTAAGACCACAGGCGACAATGAAGATAAGGTTCAACGCAAACTGGATGAAATTACAGTGGATTTTGAGGGCAGCAGCACTATGGTTTCCGCCGCTACTATCTTTAAAAAGGAAAGAAACAGTTGGGGATGGAATTGGGGCAACAGCAATAATGTAAATATGCAGGTAAACTATACGGTTAAAATCCCCATTAAGAACAGTGTTAACCTTAACAACGATTACGGCAGTATTATTCTTGACAGAATAGACGGACATGCCAAAATAAACTGCGATTATGGCCGATTGGAAATTGGGGAGTTGCACGGGAGAAGCAACCAATTATCCTTCGATTATACTTCCAAATCTACCATTGGCTATATAAACAGCGGTAAAATCAATGCCGATTATTCCGGTTTTACCATTGAAAAGGCAGGGAGTCTGGATATTGTTGCCGATTATACCAATGCCACGATACAAACCATGGAAGACCTGTCCTATGTCTGCGATTATGGCAAATTGGAAATAAAGCAAGCCAGAAATATTCAAGGAAATGGCGATTATATAAATGTTAGCCTGGGGAGCGTACACGGCAACGTGGATATAAAATCGAGCTACGGGTCCGTTAAAATTGATGAAATGGCGCATGATGCCAAAAACCTTCAGTTAAACACGGATTATACCGGCATCAAAATAGGGTACTCCCCTAATTATCATTTCAATTTTGAAATTGAAACAAAATATGCCGGCGTAGATGGAAAGGACGAATTCGAAATAAACATTAGCAACGAAAAATCCAACCAAAATTATTTTAAGGGCTATTACGGGAGTCAAAACAGTGGTAACCTAATGACTATCACCAGTGAATATGGCGGGATTTCATTTCATAAAAAATAAGATTAAACATTTAAAGATGAAACATTTAACAACCACCTTACTTGGTCTTTTAATAATGGGCTGCCTCAGCTCCCAAAAAAACCACAAGATTAACGGGAACGGCCATCAGGTTACCCTTGAGAGAACAACGAAAGACTATGATGAAATTGCAATTTCAGGTTTCTTCGATGTTGCATTGGTAGAAGGCAAAGAGGGCATGATCACATTGAAGGGGGAACAAAATATTTTGGACCATATTACAACCGAAGTTCATGGCAATAAATTAACGATAAAGATTAAAAATGGGTATCACTTAAAACCATCCTCTTGGAGAAAAGGGGTTTCCATAACCATTCCTGTAGAAAGTATAAGTGCCTTGAGCTTGTCCGGTTCGGGGGATATTGTTGGCGAAACTACCTTGGTTGCCGATAATTTTGAAACCACTATGTCCGGCTCCGGGGACATTAGCCTTGCTCTGGACGTAAAATCCCTGAAAGCAAGTATTTCCGGTTCCGGGGATATGGTCCTAAGTGGAGAAACCAGAGATTTTGACGTATCCATCTCAGGATCCGGTGATATCGATGCCTATGACCTTATTGCCGACAATGTGGATGCCTCGGTATCGGGTTCGGCCAATGTTAAGGTAACAGCCAATAGGGGGATNAATGCAAGGGTATCTGGATCGGGCGATATAGATTATCGGGGCAATCCTGAAAAAATNAGCACAAAAGTTTCGGGATCGGGGGATATCACCAAACAATAAAAAGAAACTATCCCCTTCTCCCATGGTCATTTCCTACGGCATGGTTCATTTAAGAGGTAAAGTTTACAAAATGGGAACATANAATTGCCCATGACAATTTAATCTCCCCAAGAACTTAAATTTCCCCAANCCTATTTACCCTGGTCAGAAGAAATGCCCCAACCACAAAAAACAATCCAAGTAAAATAATGGCGTATCGCATACTTCCAAAATATTGGGCCGCAAAACCATATAAAAAGGTACCGATAACAATTCCTACCTTTTCCGCTACATCATAAAAACTAAAGAAGGATGCCGTATCTATGGTCTCTGGAATAAATTTGGAATAAGTGGACCTGGAAAGTGCCTGAATTCCACCCATAACGATTCCAACAAAACCCGCTGCTATATAAAAATCGATTGGTGTAATTAAAAAATAAGCATATATACAAATCATTACCCAAAGTATGTTCACCACAATAAGTGTCCTAATATTACCAAAGGCCTGCGATGCCTTGGCCGTAAGTGTGGCTCCTGCAATGGCAACGAGCTGAATTAGAAGGATACTAACTATTAATCCCGTAGTTCTTTCCGAATCCGAAGTCCATTGAATTTCTTCTTCCCCAAAATAAGTAGCAATAAGCATTACAGTCTGCACAGCCATGCTATAGATAAAAAATGCGGCCAAATATCGTTTCAATTTTATTTGTCCCGCCATTTGATGCCAAACATTTTTAAGTTCCCTAAAACCATTAAGGATTATATGGTCCCTTCTACCCTCCTTCTTAAACCCCTTGGGAAGAAAATGAAAACTGTACTGGGAAAACACTATCCACCAAAGACCTACCGTTAAAAAAGAGTACCTCATAGCCTTAATTTCGGCGACCCCGCCAGCGTCGGTTTCAATTCCAAAAAAATCGGGTTTCATGACCATGGCCAAATTGATCAGTAACAAAATAACACTTCCTATGTAGCCCAGTGAAAAGCCTTTGGCACTAATTTGATCCTGTTGTCCTGGAAATGCGATATCCGGCAGGTATGAGTTGTTAAAGGCAAAACTTACCCAAAACCCCACCAATCCAAAAAAATAACAAATTAGACTGAAGTAAATATTCTCCAAGGAAAACCAATATAGCCCTATACAGGACAAGGCACCCAAGTAACAAAACAATTTCATAAAAAGCCTTTTATTCCCCAAATAGTCCGCTATACCGGCCAAAATTGGTGTTATCAGTGCTATAAACAAAAATGCCGCCGAAGTAACATAACTTATTAGGGGCGCCCTGGCTATTTCCCCTCCAAAGACCATGACCTTCTCAATTCCCGCGACCCGGAATAAGGCTCCATAAAAAATTGGAAATATGGCGGAAGAAATTACCAGGCTATAAACAGAATTTGCCCAATCATAAAATGCCCAAGCGTTTAACAATTTTTTACTGCCTTTTATAGGTAGGATTCTAGTCATATACAAAAAAAAGCTGCTCCTATAAGAGCAGCTTCCCAATTGAAATTAGTAGTTAATATTTTTTTGCCCATCACTATTGAAAAGAGGTAACTCCAAATTTTGCGGCTTCTTGCTTGGCCAAGGGCGCCCATTCTGTTAGATTGGCAATACGGGTTTCATTGGAAGGGTGGGTACTTAAAAATTCCGGGGGTGCACCGTCTCCACTATTGGCCTTCATTCTTTTCCATAATTCGGCAGCCTCATCAGGATTATATCCGGCAATGGCCATAATCTGCAAACCAATTCTATCGGCTTCTGTCTCATGGCTTCTGCTAAAAGGAAGCATAACCCCAACCTGGGAACCAATACCATAGGCCTGATTGAATATATTTCGTTTTTGCTCATCCTGTATCACCACATTTCCGGCCACAGCTCCCAACTGCTGTATAGTGCCGGCGCTCATCCTTTGCGCACCATGGTCCGCTAGGGCATGGGCCACCTCATGTCCCATAACCACTGCTACTCCAGTTTCCCCTTTGCATATTGGAAGTATTCCTGTATAAAAAACAATTTTACCACCCGGCATACACCAAGCATTCACTGTTTCGTCGTTCACCAAATTATACTCCCATTTGTAATCCTGGAGGTAACCTGGGTAACCATTGGCCGTTAGCCAACGCTCGGCAGCAGCTGCAATACGCTGACCTGTTTTGGTTATCATTTTTGCATCGTCCGTTCCGGTAATTACCTTGTTCTCTCCTAGAAATTGGTCATATTGCGCAAAAGCGGTTGGGAAGATCTGACTATTGGGATAAAAGTTCAAAACCTTTTGCCCTGTAAATGGATTGGTCTTACAAGCCACTACACCCAAAAAGACCACTATTACTAAAATAATTTTTTTCATCTTAAGATTTAGATATTTATTCCCCGAAAATTACAAAAAAATTACTCGCCGATAATGTGCAGCACCGTAAAATCTTTGCTGATATGAATATTGTTGGTATTTCCATTCAACTGTACATCCTTTAAATCCACATACTCATTGTCTACCTGGATCTGTTTAATTTTAAAGGGCAGTCCAAGAAGATTCAACTTGAAGGTTTTATACGAGGTTATAAAACTACCATCTTTAAACTGTTGTATTACCAGTTCATTGTCCTTCCCTTTAAAATTGAAGTTTCTAAGGCTGTACCTTCCTTTTTTGTAATCATAGCCATCCTGTCCGTCCTCATAAACGGTTGAAGTCTCCACCCCTTTTTTATAATACACATCCAACACCAATTCTTTAATTTCCAATTCGCCAACATATTGCTGAACCGGATATTTGGGTATCATGGCACCTTCCTTGATGAAAATTGGAATTTTGTCCAATCCGGCAACCACCCATTTTTCCATACCACCAACCACGGCCTCATTCGTCCAATAATTATACCATACACCCCTAGGAATGTACATCCTGCGTCCTTGGGCATTGGGTTCCTGTACCGGACAAATTAGAATTTGCTCCCCAAATATAAACTCATCGGTCCTAAAATGCGTCTGATGATCTTCTTGATCGAAATGCACCAATGGTTTCAGCATGGGCACTCCTTCTTTGGAATACCTATAGAACATAGTGTATAAATAGGGTAAAAGTTGATACCGCAATTCAATAAATTTACGTACAATGTTGGTTACTTCATCATCAAAGGACCAAGGCTCCTGATCGCCATGATCGCCACTGGAATGCACCCTACAGAAAGGGTGGAACACCCCTAATTGTATCCATCTGGCAAACAGCTCGCCATTGGGCTGTTCCGCAAACCCACCGATATCGGACCCTACGAACGAATAGCCGCTCATACACATGCGTTGCGCCTGTACATTGGCAATCCATAAATGTTCCCAAGTGGCAACATTATCGCCGGTCCATGTAGAAGAATACCTTTGGGTCCCGGCAAATGCCGCCCTGGTAATTACAAAGGGTCTCTTTGGATATACGTACTTTTTAATTCCCTCGTAAGTGGCACGCACCATCTGCATTCCATAAACATTGTGGGCCTTTCTGTGCGAACAAGGGTGCCCGTCATAATCGTGCCGGGTATCCAAAGGTGCCGTCTTGGTAGGTACCTCCATGACTGCCGGCTCGTTCATATCGTTCCATACCGCATGCACCCCAATTTCCGACATCATTTCCTTATAGAGTTCGGCCCACCATTCCCTAACCTTGGGATTGGTAAAATCCGGGAAATTACATTCCCCGGGCCACACCTTACCTTTCATAAATGCACCATCGGCCCTTTTGCAGAAATAATCATTTTCAATGGCCTCCTGATATACCCAATAATCCTTATCTATTTTTATCCCCGGATCTATCATTACAACCGTCTTGAAACCATCCTCCTCCAAATCGGAAATCATTTTTTTTGGATTCGGAAAACGCGATTTATCCCAAGTAAAACATCTGAATCCGTCCATATAATCTATGTCCAAATAAATGGCGTCACAAGGAATCCTCATTTTTCGAAAATTCTTGGCTATTGCCCTTACATTACTTTCCGGATAATAGCTCCATTTGGATTGATGGTAACCCATAGCCCACATGGGCGGCAATTCTGGCGTCCCTGTTAAATTGGTATAGGCCTTGACCACTTGGCCCATTTGGGGACCGTAGATAAAATAATAGTTCATCTCTCCCCCATCTGCCCAGAAACTGGTTACATTCCGCCGTTCATGCGCAAAATCAAAATTTGTTTTAAAGGTATTGTCAAAGTAAATTCCGTAGCACTTATTGCTATGCAGACCTATAAAAAATGGAATTGCTTTGTATAAAGGATCTTGATCCTTTCCATAGGCGTATTGATCCGTTACCCAATTACTTACACGTTTACCTTTAAGATTGGAATGGGTTGCTTTATCCCCCAAGCCATAAAAGCTTTCCGCATTTTGGGTAATTTTGCTCATTTTTACAGAATTCCCCCCAAACTCATAATTCTCTTCCCAATGAAAACCGAGTTCATCCTCATTGATAATATTTCCTTCAAGATCCGAAATCTGGGTCCTTAAAGTCTTTTTATCCAATAANACCTTTAATTTGGCCGTATATACCAAATATTCGGTAGGCGTCTCCTCTATCTTAAGATGGTTGAACCCAACACTGGCATTTTCACTTATAGCATATGAAAAATCGGGCTCAAAAATATTTTCGGTAGCATATCTAAATCGCAATATACTGTCCCGCAAAACGGTCATCTCCAAGATGACCCCGTTAGAGGTGGTAAAATACAATTTATCCGTATCCCTGTGAAACTCAACAATTGTATTGGGGTATAAATTGCCTTTGTATTCAAGTTCAGTATTAGTAATCATGGTCGGTTAATTTTGAGAATACAAAAAAAATACATTCATATGAATTAAAGAAACGATATGCAGTGCAATTAAATTCTACAGCATTACAACACCCAAAATCACTTGAAAACTACCACCCCTAGTGGTGGAATATTGATTTCCACAGACTTATCATATCCATGCCAAGCGGTTTTACCAATTTTCAAGGTACCGTTTTTCATTCCGGTACCNCCATATTCGGTATCATCACTATTAAAAATCTCCTTTAATTGTCCCGATTTTGAAATTCCCATTCTATACTTCTCCCGCGGAATAGGGGTGAAATTGCATGCTATATAGATATTCTCCTTGGGGTCGACACCTTTTCTAATATAGGTTAGAACAGAATTTTGATGATCCCCATAATCTATCCATTGAAAGCCTTCCTGACTAAATTGTTTCTCGTACAGGGCAGGATATTCCTGATATAATTTGTTCAAGTCCCTTACTAATTTCTGGATGCCACTATGGAAATCATACTGCAAAAGATGCCAATCCAGACCTTTTTGGAAATTCCATTCGGACGATTGCCCGAATTCCCCGCCCATGAAAATTAAATTCGTCCCGGGATGGGTATACATATAACCAAAAAGCAATCTTAAGTTGGCAAATCGTTGCCATTCATCCCCGGGCATCCTATACAATAAGGATTGTTTGCCATAAACCACTTCATCATGGGAAAAGGGCAACATAAAATTCTCTGTAAAGGCATAGGTAGCACTAAAGGTCAAATCGTTTTGATGGTGCTTCCTATAAATAGGCTCCTTCTTAAAGTATTCCAAGGTATCGTGCATCCATCCCATCATCCATTTCATTCCAAATCCAAGACCTCCCATGCTTACGGGTTTGGATACCATTGAAAACGAGGTTGATTCTTCTGCGATCATCTGTATTCCTTCAAAATTGGAATAAACGGTTTCATTAAGCTCCCTTATAAAGGAAATGGCCTCCAAGTTTTCATTATTACCATATATATTTGGTTCCCATTGACCTTCATCCCTGGAATAGTCCAGATATAGCATGGACGCTACTGCGTCTACTCGCAGGGCATCGGCATGGAATTGATCTAACCAGAACATGGCATTACTGATCAAAAATGCCCTGACCTCATTTCTACCATAATTAAAAATCAAACTTTTCCAATCTGGGTGATATCCCCTTCTACTATCGGGATGCTCATAAAGATGGGAGCCATCAAAAAATCCCAAGCCATGGGCATCTTCCGGGAAATGGGAAGGGACCCAGTCCAGGATAACCCCAATGCCATTTTGGTGCAATGTATCTACCAACAGTTTAAATCCTTCGGGCTTTCCAAATCTTGAAGTAGGAGCAAAATAGCCCGTTAACTGGTATCCCCAGGAGGGATCATAAGGGTACTCCATAATGGGCATGAACTCCACATGGGTAAAATTCATCTCCTTAACATATTTCACCAAATCTTCAGCCAATTCCGAATAGGTCAAGTAATCATTATTGGGCTTTCGCTTCCAAGACCCCAAATGCACTTCATAAACAGCAAATGGTTTGTCCAGGGCATTTTTTACCTTTCTGGTCTTCATCCAGTTTTCGTCTCCCCAACGGTGTTTATCTTCCCAGACCACGGAAGCTGTCATTGGTGGGTGTTCGCAGCTTCGGGCAAAAGGGTCTGCCTTTTCCGTTACCACTCCATGATTTGATGAGTGNATAACGTATTTGTACAAAGTGCCTTTTTCCAACTCGGGAACGAATCCCTCCCANATACCGCTTCCGTCCCAACGTACAAACAGTTGATGGNCCTCTCCGTTCCAATTATTAAAATCGCCCATCACGGAAACGGAACGCGCCGAAGGCGCCCAAACAGCAAAATATGTGCCTTTTACCCCATTGACCTCAGTAAGATGGGACCCCAACTTTTCGTACAATTTAAAATGTTTGCCAGCCTTAAAAAGATTTATATCAAAATCCGTAAATAAACTATGGGATACTACTTTGGTCATGATTACGTTATTTAGTGCATAGTTCGGTCAACTTTGTTCCGTAGTTCAGTTATACGAACAGCAAATTTCCTCTAAAACCTAACTTTGCAAGTATAGATATAAAAAATGGAACGCTTTTTGAAACAACAATAAAAATACAATAACATTTATAGATATTGATTAATCCCTAAAAATAATTATTATGAAAAAAGTTACCTTATTACTCGGCGCATTCGTTGCAATATTTTTTATCTCTTGTGAAGGACCGGCAGGACCTCCGGGCTATGACGGTTTTGACGGTGAAGACGGAAAGGACGGAGAAGACGGGATAGAAGGACAGGTATTTGAAGTGGACAACATTGACTTCGACTATGATGCCGGGGGAGACATCTATTCCTACATAATTACCTATTCTGATTTTACCAGTTTTCCTGTGTACGAGGCAGATGCAGTTTTGGTTTACCGATACGATGGCTCGGTAGACTATCAAGATAATACAACGGCAGACGCATGGAGCCTGATACCACAAAATTTCTTTTTGCCCGAAGGAACCATTCAATATACCAATGCCCATACGTTCATAGATGTTGAGATTTTTATTGATGGTAATTTTGACCTCGCCAATTTGGATCCCGGATTTACAGACAATCAATTGTTCAGAATTGTCATCCTACCAAGCCAATATGCTGAATCCAAATTGGACAAATCCAATATTAATGCGGTAATGAGAACTATTGGCGTTGAAAACAAAGACGTTAAGAGATTTACCTTGGATTAAAATTGACCCTAAATATTATTGGCCCTTATTTCTTGTAGGAAATAAGGGCTATTTTTATACCTTACAATATGGTCAAGAAATTTGACCTTGGCCGGGAATGAAAGGAAGCTCCAATAATCCCGTCCAAACAAATGGAGAAGATCAAAAATAAAATACGCTATGAAAAAATTTATATTCGCACTCTGTGTAGTGTTTATTGGATGTAAGGGAACATCACAGGAAAAAGAGGCATCCAAATTGGATTCCAAAAAGAAGGAGCAGTTCAAGGTCAACAAAACGGAAGCTGAGTGGAAAAAACAGCTTACGGACATGCAGTTTTATGTCCTTAGGAAAGCAGGAACGGAAAACCCGGGATCCAGTGAATTGTTGAACAATAAACAAAAAGGCGTATATACCTGTGCCGCCTGCGGAACCGAACTTTTCAAAAGCGAACACAAATTCGATTCTGGAACGGGATGGCCTAGTTTTGATAGGGAAATCAAAGGTAACGTTGCCTTTGATGTGGATTACAATTTAGGATATGCCCGAAAAGAAGAACATTGCGCAACTTGTGGTGGCCACTTAGGCCATGTCTTTAACGATGGCCCTAAAAATACCACTGGCGAGAGACACTGCATCAACGGTGCCGCCTTAAATTTTGTGCCTCAAAAATAGGTATTGACCGCAATACCGTAATTTTTTCAATCCATTGGGCTGGTCCATATACACATACGGACCAGCCTTATTAATTCCAATTAAATTAAAACGGCATCTGTGTGAATTCAGTATGGTTTTGTAACTTTGCGACTTCATAATTTATTTATCAAAAAAAATATAAATGAGCAATTTCGATATTATTGTATTAGGTAGTGGTCCTGGGGGCTATGTAGCCGCAATCAGAGCTTCTCAATTGGGATTTAAGACTGCCATTATTGAAAAGGAAAGTCTTGGTGGCGTTTGTTTAAATTGGGGCTGTATCCCTACCAAAGCATTATTGAAATCCGCTCAGGTTTTCGAGTATTTGCTACATGCGTCGGACTACGGACTAAAGGCCGAAGGTGTGGACAAGGACTTTAATGCGGTGGTCAAAAGAAGTAGGAACGTAGCTGAAGGAATGAGCAAGGGCGTTCAATTTTTGATGAAAAAAAATAAGATTGAAGTCATACAAGGTTACGGAACCTTAAAACCGGGTAAAAAGGTAAGCGTAAAGTCGGATGATGGCAAAGAAACAGAGTATTCGGCCAATAACATTATTGTTGCCACAGGCGCGCGCAGCAGGGTACTTCCTAGTTTGCCGCAGGACGGTAAAAAGATCATAGGGTACCGTGAAGCCATGTCCTTGGACAAACAACCCAAAAAAATGCTGGTAGTGGGCAGTGGGGCCATAGGCATAGAATTTGCCTATTTCTACAATGCAATGGGTACCGAAGTTACCGTAGTGGAGTTTTTACCCAATGTGGTACCCGTAGAGGACGAAGAAATTTCCAAACAATTGGAGCGAAGTCTTAAAAAAGCCGGAATAAAGATTATGACCTCCGCTGAAGTAACCAAGGTAGATACCTCTGGCCCAGGAGTAAAGGCCACCGTTAAAACCACTAAAGGGGAAGAAATCCTCGAAGCCGATATCGTATTGTCTGCCGTAGGCATCAAGACCAATATAGAAAATATTGGTTTGGAAAATGTTGGTATTGCAACGGATAGGGATAAAATTTTGGTGGACGATTATTACCAGACCAATATTCCCGGATACTTTGCCATTGGCGATGTAACACCAGGACAGGCCTTGGCTCATGTTGCTTCGGCAGAAGGCATACTTTGTGTTGAGAAAATTGCGGGTATGCATGTGGAGCCTTTGGATTACGGCAACATTCCCGGATGTACCTATTGCACCCCTGAGATTGCCTCCGTTGGTCTTACCGAAAAACAGGCCATTGAAAAAGGATACGATATAAAAGTGGGTAAATTCCCATTTTCGGCAAGTGGTAAAGCCAGTGCTTCCGGTAACAAGGACGGCTTTGTAAAAGTAATATTCGACGCCAAATACGGTGAATGGTTAGGCTGCCATATGATCGGCGCAGGAGTTACGGATATGATAGCCGAAGCGGTAGTAGCCCGTAAATTGGAAACTACCGGACATGAAATCCTCAAAGCTGTACACCCACACCCTACCATGAGTGAGGCGGTAATGGAAGCTGTAGCACATGCTTACGGCGAAGTAATACACATTTAAATAATTTCTGAAGGCATAGACNTTTACAAAATAGACCCGTTAGGCCCAAACCTAACGGGTCTAAATAATAATCAGATCACTAAACATTACCAAGAACGACATGTTGAAGATTTTTAGCTTGACCGCAATTCTCGAAGGTATTTCCTATTTGCTACTTTTTGGTATTGGAATGCCCTTAAAATATATGGCCCAAATACCAGAGCCCAACATCTATATAGGGTATGCCCACGGATTTCTCTTCATGGCCTATGTTGTCTTGGCGATCGTAGTCTGTGTAGAAAAAAAATGGGGCCTAAAAATGTTTGCCATTCTTTTTATTGCTTCCCTGGTCCCATTCGGTACTTTTTATATAGACAAGAAGTATTTAAGGCCTCAGATGGCGTAAAAAGTGAACAGTCCCCTGTGTACCGGTGGCAGTTTTGAGGAGGCAATACCTCTGTTTTTTTTTGAAACAGTCCCTTTTTATTGTCCAATTAATGTATTGAACTTGGATGGCAAGTATTTAATCCTATTCGCAACCTTAGTCTTTATTTTAAAAAACTTTGAATGGCCAGGTCATAACTCTTTAGGCCAAAACCTAAAATTACACCTTTGGCCGCCGGGGAAATATAGGAAGTGTGCCTAAACTCCTCGCGTCCAAATGTATTGCTTATATGCACTTCCACTACTGGAGTGTTAATTCCTTTTATGGCATCGCCAATACCTATGGACGTATGGGTATATGCACCGGCATTCAAGATAATACCTTCGTATCCTTCAAAACCACATTCGTGCAATTTATTTATGATTTCACCCTCTATATTGGACTGATAATATTCCAATTGCACCTCCTTGAACTTGAATTGCAGGGTTGCAAAATATTCCTCAAAAGTTGTTTTTCCGTAAACCTCCGGTTCGCGCTTGCCCAAAAGGTTAAGATTTGGTCCGTTGACAATGATAATCTTCATGGGTTAAATGTAAGGAATTGTACTTCATAAAAAAAGTGGAATCCAATTCTTGATCCCACTTTTTTATACAATTCCTAAGGACATTAAATTATCCAAGTCCTTACTAAAAACACCCTTATTTACTTTTAAAAATGTAAGGCGAACCCAATTCTAAATTCCAAGATCCCTTCGTCCGTAAAATCCCTGTTTAAACTTAAATTATATCGTAAACCTGGTTCCACACTAACAAAGTCGTTTAAAAATATGGCATAACCACCTTGAATCCCCAACCATAAAGGGTTTTCATTATAATCTTCAATACTTGCCCCAGTAAGGTCCAGCTGAACAGGAATGGAACTATTTATATAGTACTTGGCACCTAGTTTATAGGAAATGGAATTACTGCCGTCCGTGTCCGAATAGCCCAATCCTACCTTCACCGCAAGATCATCTGCCACGAAGTAACCTCCCTCGCCACCAATAGACCATATAGTGGTGCCATCAATGGAAACCAAACCGAAACTTGTATTTGCTGTATGTCCAACACCTATGCCTCCCCCACCGAAACCGGTATTGGCCTCAATAAGATATTTCCCTTTGGAAGTTGGGGTTCCGTCCTGGGCCTTTGCCTGAAACGCTGCTCCTATAACAACCATTGCTACTAATAATTTTTTTTTCATAATTGGATTTTAATGTTATTGTTTAAGTTGCCCCAAACATAATGGAGTGTAGCCTTACCATAAAATGAAAGTTGTAAAAAGAAGGGTAATGGTTGTAACGCAACAGTTAATGTACATGAATACTATTTGAACCCAAAAAAGTCCATTATATTTAACCTATGAAATGGAATCATGCACTTCAGGATTTTCAACATTACCTACATTTGGAACGCGGTCTATCCAGGAATTCCATAAGCAACTATGTTTTGGATGTTGAGAAATTAATTATTTTTCTCGAATCCCATGAAATTTTGGAAACCCCTATAAATATTGATAAAAATAGGATTCAACAGTTTATACACGACCTAGCGAAAAATGTAAACCCCAGGTCTCAGGCTAGGGTTATATCAGGGTTAAAAAGTTTTTTCAATTACTTGGTCTTCGAGGATTATCGCGCGGACAACCCTATGGAATTAATAGAATCCCCTAAGGTTGGCCGTAAACTGCCCGACACTCTTTCCGAAGAGGAAATCAACAAATTAATAGGGGCCATAGATCTTTCCAAACCGGAAGGGGAGCGTAACCGTGCTATTTTGGAAACACTATATGGTTGTGGGCTAAGGGTTTCCGAGTTATTGGACCTAAAATTATCGGACCTTTATTTTGAGGAGGATTTCATCAAGGTTACCGGTAAAGGAGACAAACAACGTTTTGTCCCCATTAGCGAAATCAACAAAAGATATATCAATATCTACAGAAAGGAAATACGCATACATATGGCCATTAAAAAGGGAGCTGAAGATGTCCTTTTTTTAAATCGCAGAGGGAACAAATTGACCCGTGCCATGATATTCACTATAATTAAACAACTTGCACAGGATATAGGGCTTCAAAAAAGTATAAGTCCCCATACCTTTCGTCATTCTTTTGCTACTCACTTATTGCAGAATGGGGCCGATTTGAGGGCCATTCAACAAATGCTCGGCCATGAGAGTATAACCACAACCGAAGTTTATATGCATGTAGATCGCACACATTTGGCCGAGGTAATGAACAAGTACCATCCTAGAAAAAGTGGGATATCCAATTAGACTATTAAACTTAGTGGTTAATGCCCCTAATCCTTAAAGGCGCTATAATTTCTGTTGAAAGGTCTAATGATCAAACGCGCCTCCCTATCGAAGCGCACATAGTTGTACACCCAATTCACGAAGACGACCATTCTGTTCCTAAATCCGATAAGAAAGAACAGGTGTACGAACATCCAAACGAACCAGGCAAAAACACCTTGGAATCTAATATTCTTCATATCCACTACCGCCTTGTTCCTTCCAATAGTGGCCATACTGCCCTTATCCCTGTAAACAAAAGGTTCCAAGGGTCTATCTTCCAATAATCGCACCAAGTTCTCCCCAAGGTTCCTTCCTTGCTGCATTGCCGGCTGAGCCATCATGGGATGCCCCTTGGGCGCATCCTTTGTCTGCATACAGGCCACATCCCCTACGGCAAAAATATTATTGTACCCCTTAACCCTGTTATACTCATCTACCGGAATTCTACTGCCAGCTACCAAAAGATCTTTGGCATTTAAGCCTTTAATCTCCACCCCTTTTACACCAGCTGCCCATACTAGGGTCGCGGTCTCAAAATCAACATCGGTATTGGTGGTAACCGTTTTACCGTCATAGCCCGTTACCCTCGAATTTTTCCAAATTTGAACACCAAGTCCCTCTAAAAAATCCTCTGCTTTTTGGGAAGCCTTTTCACTCATTTCCTTTAAAATACGATCTCCGGATTGGATGAGGTGAATTTGTACCCGTCTGGTGTCCAAATCCGGATAGTCCTTTGGCAGAATTCCTTTTTTTATTTCCGCCAAGGCACCGGCCAATTCCACCCCCGTAGGCCCAGCCCCTACAATAACGAAATTCATAAGGGCATCCCTTTCATGATATTGATCTGTAAGAAGGGCCTGCTCAAAGTTTTCCAGTATTAAACTTCTAAGATTTAATGACTGGGGTATGGTCTTCATAGCCATACTATTTAATTCAATTTCCCTATTCCCGTAATAATTGGTTTCAGAACCAGTGGCTATTACCAAATAATCATAATCCAAAGTGCCAATATTGGTCACTATGGTATTTTCCTCTGTCCTTATTTCCTCCACATGGGCCAGTCTGAAGAAAAAATTATTATAGTCCTTTAAAACCTTACGTATGGGATAAGCAATGGAGTCTGGTTCCAGCCCCCCTGTAGATACTTGATAAAGCAAGGGTTGAAACGTATGATAATTATGTTTGTCCAGAAGTACTACCTGCACCTCTTTGTTCTTCAATCCTTTGGCGATGGAAATACCTGCAAAACCACCACCTACAATAACAATTCTTGGAAAACTAGTCTTAGGAATATTCATATATTAAAATATGGGTAAATTTAAACATTCGAAAACTATTCAAGAAGAAGAATATTGGTTTTAAGACTATTTAGGTTCCACAGCCATTAAACAGTACACAACCTTAGCAACTTTAGCCAATAGCCGTGCCCAATGGAGCTCCAAAACATACCGTCCGCCCTAGCCAATCGGCAATATTTTTCAATTACCCACCTTATAGAAGTATTTTCTATATTCGTTGTAACAAAACCAAATTTTCAACTACTAATCATCAACTAACTACAAGAACCGAGTGACCAAAGATTTGGAACATCAATTTGTTACGGAATTAGAGTGCAATCAGAATATTGTACACAAGGTCTGTACGTTGTACACCAATGACAGGGACTCCCATAATGATTTGTTTCAGGAAATTACGATTCAATTATGGAAGGCCTATCCGAAGTTTAGGGGAGAATCCAAGTTTAGTACCTGGATGTATCGCGTTGCGCTTAATACGGCCATAACATTATATAGAAAATCGAAAAAAAGTATTCCGACCCAAGATTATGAGTCGGTTATGTTTAAAATAACAGCGGACGAATACGACCCTACCGAGGAACAACAACTTAAACTGATGTACAATGCGGTAAAACAATTAGGGGATGTGGACAAAGCCTTGGTCTTTCTCTATTTGGAAGACAAAGACTATAGGGAAATAGCGGAAACCTTGGGTATTAGCGAGGTAAATGCCAGAGTAAAAATGAACCGAATAAAAAACAAATTAAAAACTATTTTAAATCCCTAGCCATATGATGGATGAACTGGAATTATTAAAGAGGGATTGGCAAAAGAAAGACAAGCAATTGCCTCAACTATCCTTTGATGAGATTTACAAAATGATTTGGAAGAAATCCTCTTCAGTCGTAAAATGGATTTTCTTTATAAGTATCATGGAATTTTTAGTGCCCCACTTGATATACTTGGTTCCATCTATGTCCAAAAATTTGGCGGTCTGGAAAGATCTGGGACTAGGGAATATTTTAGTGATTTCCAACGTAGTTCAATATTCCGTAGTACTATTTTTTATCTTTCAATTTTATAAAAGATATAGGGAAATATCTACTTTGGACAATGCCAAAAAACTAATGTCCAACATCTTAAAAACTAGAAAGACCGTTAAATATTATGTCATTTTTTGTCTGTCCCTGATATTTATATCCTTTATTGTCATGGCCGTAGGGATATATTTGAACGAAGACCCTATGACCGCCTTGGGTTATGGCTATAAAGCAGAAAATATTAACCCCGATAAATTAAAGACCACCTTGGTTGCAACAGTTGTTGTATTAGGGGTGGTTGTAACCCTTGTAATGGGATGCATTTATTTTTTACTTTACGGTATTCTCCTTAAGAAACTCAATAAAAACTATAAAGAACTTAAGGAAATGGATATTTAAACCCTAAATTTTCGTTTTTTATTTTCTTCTTCGTAAGCCAATAACTCACTCTTGGGAATAACCTTTAAAAAGGAAGGGTGTTGCTCTATGGCGTATTCCAGTTTTTCAATGATGGAATCGAATGACTCATTCTCATAATCAATATCCAATGGCTCCTTGATTACCATTGATTGAAGGATTCCCTTCTTCTTTATGCGTAAACCCTTTTTATCAAATGAACGGCGAAAACCATCTATAACAACAGGCACCACAATAGGTTTGTATTTTTTAATAATATGAGACGTCCCTTTTCTCAAAGGTTTCCACGGTGTTGTAGTACCCTGTGGAAAGGTAATTACCCATCCGTCATTAAGGGCCGTACCAATATTGGATATATCGCTAAATTTAACCTTCCTGTTAACATCCTTACCTTCGGACCGCCAAGTTCGTTCTACACTTATAGACCCGGCATAGGCCAAAATTTTTGTCAACAGGCTCTTCTTCATGGTTTCTGCCGCCGCTACGTAATACATATTCAATTTGGGCTGCCATATATACCCCAAATTCTTTATAGAGTCTTCACGCCCACTTAAACTGGCGTTAAATACATGGAACATGGCCACTACATCGGCAAAGTAAGTTTGATGGTTACTTACGAAAAGAACATTTTGTGGCGGTAGTTTTCTAATAATATCCGACCCCTCAATTTCAATGGTATTAAACCCTCTATATCTTTTGTGGGTAATAACGGCCAGAATACGAATAAGCCACTTCTTTAAAAACAAATTATGTCCAAACGGATTTTTCTTAAACAAGCCCATATTTTTTTGTTAACATTCAAAATTACAAAATAAGTATCTTATAACACTTGTTTGAACAATTCCTTAATTTCACTCAACATCATAGCCGTTGCCCCCCAAACCGTATAACCATTTAATTTAAAGGCTGGTACCTCTACATTCTGGGCATAGGAAGTGTTTAAAATTTGATGAAATATTTTCTTATCATCCATTAAATCATTCAAAGGAACCTCAACAATGGCGGCTACCTCGTCTACCTGCCTTAAAAATGGCCGCTCCTTCCTATAGAGCCCAAGGTATGGGGTGACCTCAAAATTGCTCGGAGGAATATAGATTTTGCTCATAGAACGGATTACGGTAATCTGCTCCGGAACAGCCCCCACTTCTTCATGGGTTTCACGTAAAGCCGTCTCCATTAAATTTAGATCCCTCTTTTCCACCTTGCCCCCCGGCAATGCAATCTGATTACTATGTATACCCTTATAGGTATTTCTCAGTATTAGAAGTAAGTTGGTCCCGTAATCCACACTTGGGTAAAAAAGGGCCATAACCGCAGCCTGTCTCGGATTTTGTTTTACGATTTTACCAGACTCCAGTTCCTTAACCCTAAACATTGGGGCCATTTTATAATGAGAAGCACTCCCTGGAAGTTCTAGATTTTCTATTTTTGATATTCTGTTGGAAAAATCGTCAAAACGCACGAATTCAATTTTTGTAATTTTCAGCAAATTAATTAAAAAACAACCAACCCTTGGGCGATATTAATCATTTAACAATCATTTAAAAAATAACACATATTACATGGCACTTAAAGAGATTTCACTTTTTGCAATATTGTTTATGTTCCTTTTAGGAAGCTGCAAAGACCAGCCGGCTTCCAAGGAAAATAAGCTTCTCCAAAACAGTATTAAAAAAGATAGCATTGCTCCCGAAGTTCCAAGTGAAGAAGAAAAAGAAGAAGAGGAAGAGGAAGCCTTTGAGCTCACAGAGGATAATGCCATAGAGTTTTTCTTCAATTACAGCAAAACCCTAAAGGAGAATAAGGTAAAGCTTACCACTAGTCTAGGAACCATTACAATTCAGTTGTTCAACAACGTCCCCTATCACAAAGCCAACTTTATATACCTTACCAAAATGGGGTATTTTAATAATACCTATTTCCATAGGGTGGTTAAAAACTTTATAATACAAGGAGGAAATGCCGACAATGTGGAAACGGCCGAAAAAAGATCAAAGATAGGACGGTATCTTTTACCTCCTGATACTAGAAAAGGACACAAACACCATAGGGGAGTTGTATCCATGCCCAGTAGTGAAATTAACAACCCCCATAAGTTGGCATCACCCTACGAATTCTTTATTGTAGTTACCAAACCGGGCTCCTATCATTTGGACGGAGGATATACCCCATTTGGACGGGTGATAGACGGTATGGATGTGGTAGACAAAATAAACAGCCAACCTGTGGACAACGGGGATTGGCCTTCCCAAAACATCTATATTCTAAAAGCGGAAGCTTTTGAATAGAGGATGGACAATTGGGAAAAAATAGAAAAAAATGGGCCCCTACCCATACCCTACTTTGATCCCCATTGTAAATTAAACCTATCACACCTTGGAATGGCGATATATATTGGGCAACGAGATTTTAAATTTAACGGCAAGTAATCGGATTCCTATGACAATCAATATGGTAGCTACATAGGCGTATGCCTCGTCATAGGGCAATTTACGCAAAAGAAAAAAACCGATGCCCCCTAATATACATGCCGTGGCATATATTTCCTTTCTAAATATTACAGGTATTTCATTGCATAATATATCCCGTATTACCCCTCCAAAACAAGCTGTTATTGTTCCAAGGGCAATACACATAACAGGAGGCAGGCCCGACTGTAGTCCATGTGAAATACCTACCATGGTGTACAGACCAATACCAATGGTATCAAAAAGAAACAGCGACTTTCGTACATACTTCAGCTGATCCCTAAAAATAATTGCAAAAACAACGGTTCCGGCAATTACATAAACGTACGTTGGTTCCTGCATCCATAATACGGGAGTATTTCCAATCAGCATATCCCTTAACGTACCACCTCCAATAGCTGTGACAAAAGCAATGATAAATACACCAAATAGATCCAATTTCTTATCCATGGCCACCATAACCCCCGAAATAGCAAAGGAAATTATTCCTAATATATCAATCACAAAATAAAACATAGGCTATGGTTTCTGGGTGTAAAAATTATAATCCTTTAATACGGTATCAATATATGGCACATCATAAAGGTCGGAATTTGAATTTAAAAGACTCTCCACCTTATCGCGTAAGGCCTTCATTGTCTTAAAATCATGACTTTTTCTGGCAATTTGGTAGGTCTCCTTTATGAGACGAACATCCTTATCGGTCAATAAAGTAACATTGGTAAACTTAGGGACATAGGTTTCCTCTACCTCTTCCAAAATGGTATGGGAAATTTTTACCGAATTTTTTGTACTAATGACCACGGTACCGGCCGCGGCATCCCCCAATCTTTGTTTTTTATCGGTAAATAAAATGGTCAGCAATCCTACAGACCCAAAGAAAAGCCAAATATCAACCACACGTAGCATCCACCTAACCAATAAATTGGACCAATGCACCGGGGATCCATCCAATCTTACCACCCTTATTTTCATGAGCATTTTNCCNACTGTTCTACCATTGAATAGGCTGTGCATTATTAAGCTATAAAACATGGCTGGAAGAAAAATAAGGCTCTCCAATCCTATTTGTGTCCAACTATCGTCAAACACATATCCTATGGCCGTTCCAATCACCTGCACAAGCACGGCATATAGGTATAGTATAAATCCGTCGATTAAAAAAGCTACGATCCTTTCACCAATACCAACAATTTTATAATCTAGGTTAACATTTTGCGTTGTATTGATTTGAAGTTTGGACATATTAGTATTATTTTTATTTCTTAAAGGATTATCCCAGTATGCGTGAGGCAGCTTTTGTGAAGCAAAATAAAGAAAAATGGATAGCATTTGAAAAGGCTATCAACTATAATGCCCACATTAGCCCGGACGAATTTGCCCATGGTTATATTCAACTGACCAACGACCTTGCCTACGCACAGACCTATTACGCGGAAAGCAAGACTTTATTGTACTTAAATTCCTTGGCATCCCAGGCACATCAAAAAATATATAAAAACAAAAAGGAGAATCGGAATAGAATAGTGGATTTTTGGAAAACGGAATTCCCGCTTTTCTTTAGGCAATATCACAAAACCTTGGGTATCGCCTTTCTAATTTTTATGATTGCCGCTGCTATAGGTAGTGTATCCGCAATGAACGACGATACCTTTGTAAGATTGATTTTAGGTGATGCCTATGTTAACGAAACCCTCAACAATATTGCCAATGGAGACCCAACGGCCATATATAAAGGAGGTAGTGAAATTGGTACTTTTTTAGGGATTACCATTAACAATATAAAAGTAGCCTTTATGGCCTTTTCCTTTGGGGTAATTACCAGTATTGGCACCGCCTATATTCTATTCAGCAATGGCGTAATGCTGGGAGCATTCATTACTTTTTTTTACACTCAGGATGTCTTTTACCAAGCAAACAAACAGATTTGGCTACATGGAACCATAGAAATTTCCGTCATTATCATTGCTGGGTGTGCCGGATTGATCATGGGCAATAGTATCCTGTTCCCCAAAACATATTCCAGACGCGCTTCCTTTATGAAGGGTGCCAAGGATGGATTAAAGGTGGTGGTCAGTACCATTCCCTTTTTTATAATTGCCGGATTTATAGAAGGGTTTATTACCCGCTATTCCAATATGTCCTCTTGGTTGGCGTTTTTAATTATAGGCTGTTCCTTACTCCTGATTCTTTTTTATTATATCATTTATCCCATTTTGTTAAACCAATCTTATGCAAGTCAAAAACCAGGAAAAATTTATTGAACTTAGAGTCGATAGGGACTTTGGGGATATCATCAATGTTTACTTCGAATTCTTCAAGCAAAACCTTAAAAAATTCACCAATGTTTTCCTAAGCTACAATGGAATTTTCCTAATAGGGCTATTGATCGTTAGCTACTTACTGGTATCCGGAGTAATAGGCCTAATCACCGATAACCAAAATACAGTCCTGGATACAATAGGTTCCGGCAGTGAAGCCTATATAATGTATTTTATCTTTGGAGGAGTTTTGTTCTTTATAATTTTTTTAATGGTAGCCGTGCTAAATTATAGTCTCAGCACTTCCTATATGATNAAATACGAAGAGCGAAAAGGACAGAATTTTGATAAAACCGACGTTTGGCNAGAAGTAAAAAATAATTTGGGAAGCATTGTTATTTTTATTTTGATAGTGATACTGCTTTTTTTTGGTCTTATGATCGCCGCCGTAATCTTGACCTTTATACCCTTGGCAGGAATGCTTGCACAATACGTAATTCAATATTTCATAATGGCATGGGTCGGCGTATCATTTTTTGTTATGCTAAAAGAAAAAAGAGGAGTTACGGATGCCCTTGGGGAGGGCTGGAACTTGGTGACCAAGAATTTTTGGAGATCGGTAGGGGTTAATTTTATCCTAGGATTTTTGATCGGTCTTTTGTTTATGGTCGTTATTATGATTCCAGGGATTCTTATAGGTATCTATACTTTTCACGTAGTTCAAAACGATGTAGATCTGGGAGCTTCTGTGGTACCCACCATCATTTACACTTTAGGGACTTGCCTATTCCTGATCATAGGGGTTTATTCACAATGTTTATCACAGTTCGTAAATGGACTCTTGTATTTTTCACTGCACGAAAAAACATATAATTTAAATTCAAGAAGCAAAATAGACCAAATAGGCCATCAAGACCAGTGATAAGATTAGTTGCCACCTTTTATTGTTTTTTTATCCTATTCCCCGGTNTGGCCCAAGGGGAAAAAGATTCGGTACCCTTACCCCAAGATACCAACACTAAATTGGTGTTGCGGACATTGGATGAAAATCTTTCCGAAAAGTATCAGGGAAAAGAATTCAACTATGACATCAAGGACGGGGATTCACAAAATTTACTGGCCCGCTTTCTCAATTGGGTGATGAACGGACTCAGGAATGTTTTTGGTATTGACATTCCACCAGGGATTACCCAACTGATGGAATATCTAATTTATGGGTTAATGGGAGCTTTGGCCATCTACTTGCTCATACGATTCCTGACGGGAGAAAACGCTTCGGCTATATTTAGGAAAAAGGAGGCCCCGGCCATAAATCTTAACCTGGCAGAAGAACATATAGAAAGTTTGGATCTGGATNCGCTGATAAGTGATGCCATACAACAAAAAAATTACAGATTGGCCATTCGCTATCATCATCTAAAGGTATTAAAAACACTGTCCCAACATCAAATCATTGAATGGCATTATGAAAAAACAAATCAGGACTACGAAAAGGAAATAAAAGTCCCGAAAACCAAATTGCTATTTAAGGATGTATCCTATCTGTACGACCATATTTGGTACGGGGAACAGGAAATAGACGAGTTTAAATACAAGGCAGCCCAAATGAAGTTTGTACACCTAAACAATATAAGTACCCATGGATAAGCGTTCCAAAATAATCCTCGGGTTGTTTCTTGCGGTACTTATTGGTATTGTGGTAACCGAGGTTGTTCGCCCCAAGCCGGTGAACTGGAGGCCTTCCTATACATCCTCGGACAAAATTCCCTTTGGATGTTATGTATTGTACAATGAACTTCCAGGATTATTCCCGGGACAAAAAATACATACTTCCAACCAAAGTTTGTACAATATCTTGGCGAACCGGGATTCCACCAGCGCCTCCAGCTATTTATTGATCAATGATTTCTTGGAACTTGACAAACAGGAGGTCAATAAATTACTTCAATACGTACAGGACGGCAATGATACCTTTATTGCTGCTTCCAATTTCGGGACCTACCTTTCGGATACCCTAAATATTGAAGTTGAAACCCAATACACCATTACGGAGGATACTGTACGGATAAGTCTTGCCAACAGTACATTTTCCAAACAAAATTACCCCTTAAAACGGGGAGTTTACAATACGCATTTTACTTCGGTAGATACATTGAACTCAACGGCCTTAGGGTATATTGCCTTTAATTCGGAACAGGGGCCTTTACCAACTGCATCCATAAACAAAAACAAGGCACTAAATTTTGTAAGGGTAAAATTCGGCAAGGGCCATTTTTACCTCAACACTACTCCGCAAACGTTCACAAACTACTATATGCTNAGGGGCAATCAGGAGTATGTGGCACATGCCCTTTCCTATCTTAAGGATATGGATATTTTTTGGGATAATTATAAAAAATCCGGAAGAATCGTAATAGATTCCCCTATGCGCTTTGTACTTAACCAAGAACCCTTAAAATGGGCTTATTATCTCAGTATGATGGGATTATTGATCTTTATAATATTTAAGGCGAAGCGGGAACAACGCATCATTCCAATAATAAAACCTTTGGAAAATTCATCCATTGAATTTGCCAAAACCGTTGGAGGGCTGTATTATGAGCATAGGGATTATACAGATTTGATCATCAAAAAGATTAATTTTTTCCTGGAATATATTAGAAGTACTTACCACCTAAATACCGAAGCTATCAGTGATAAGACTGCTATGGATCTAGCGGGAAGGTCGAATAAACCACTCATAAAAGTCAAGGAGCTTTTAGATTTGATAGTACATCTTAAAAACAAGAAACATCACAGTGAACAGGATGTAATTCACCTGAACAAATTATTGAATCAATTTAAAAAATAATACATGGAAGAAAGTCAGCAAGGGGAAGACCACCAACCGTTGGAGTTTAAAAATAGGATAGACCTAGGTCAACTACAGACATCGGTGGCGCAGATAAAAACGGAATTGGGAAGAGTCATCATTGGGCAACAGGAAATGATAGAACTACTTATTATCTCTATCCTCGCCAATGGNCACTCCCTAATTGAAGGGGTTCCCGGAGTAGCCAAAACCGTTACAGCCAAACTTTTGGCAAAAACTATGAACGTAGACTTCAGTAGGATCCAATTTACGCCGGATCTAATGCCGAGCGACATTCTGGGTACGTCTATCTTTAACGTAAAGACTTCGGAATTTGAGTTTAAAAAAGGCCCCTTATTTTCCAATATTATTCTTATAGATGAAATAAATAGAGCCCCCGCCAAGACGCAGGCAGCTCTGTTTGAGGCAATGGCCGAACGCCAAATTACCATGGATGGACTAACTTATGAAATGCGGCCGCCATTTTTGGTATTTGCCACCCAGAATCCTATAGAACAGGAAGGTACTTACCGACTTCCAGAGGCACAATTGGACCGATTTCTTTTTAAAATCAAAGTGAACTATCCGTCCTTGGAAGAAGAGATAGAGATTCTGGAAAGTAAACATCGCCAAAAAAACCAGAACTTGGAAAGCATAATAACCTCAGTGCTTAGCGCTGCCCAAATAGCCAGCTACCAAGAGGTTATCAAGGAAATTATAATAGAGAACAATTTAATGAAGTACATAGCAGGAATTGTCCATAATACACGTAACAATGCCAATCTATACCTCGGGGCCTCTCCAAGGGCTTCCATTGCTATCATGGACGCCTCCAAAGCGCTGGCAGCTATTAACGGGCGAGATTTTGTAACCCCGGATGATATTAAAAAGGTGGCATCCCCAATATTGGGACACCGGGTTATATTGACACCAGAAAGGGAAATGGAAGGATTTACCCCGGATAAGGTGATAAAACAAATTTTGGAGACTATTGAAATTCCAAGATAAAAATCAAAGCCTATCGGCCCAAAAATTCATCTTAGCTACCTCAAGCAAATGAAAAAAATCCTGAGAAACATCTATCTACAAAAAAGATTCTTTATTGTATTTACTGGTTTGGTCTTTGGTTTTTTGATCTCCTATATGGTACCGGACATTTTGGGGGCACTAAAATTGTTGTTCTATGTTTTTGTCCTATTTATTGCGGTTGATATTATTTTGGTATTCGCCTCCAAAGGCAGAATCAAAGGTATACGTTCGGTTCCTGAAAAACTTTCCAATGGGGATGAAAACGAAATTAAAATAAGCGTGTCCAATTCATATTTGTTCCCCGCCGGATTGAAAATTTTGGATGAAGTCCCCCATCAATTTCAAAAGCGCGATTTCGGAATTTACACTACTCTTGGAAAAGGAAAGGAAAAGGTTTTTAAGTATTATCTGAGACCTACCGAAAGAGGAGTATATTCTTTTGGGAATTTAAATGTCTTTGCCCACTCCCCTATTGGTTTCATTTGCAAAAAGTACACTTTTGGCAATGAGCAGCAAGTTCCGGTGTACCCCTCCTTTCTACAATTGCGGAAGTACGACCTTNNGGCCTTTTCCAATAAACTCTTCGAATACGGCCTTAAAAAAATTCGCCGTATTGGCCATACCATGGAGTTCGAGCAAATNAAGGACTATGTCCTAGGAGATGATATCCGGAACATCAACTGGAAAGCAACGGCTAAAAAAGGTGGCTTGATGGTTAATCAGTACCAGGATGAAAAATCACAACCTATTTATTCCATAATAGATAAGGGCAGGGTAATGAAAATGCCTTTTAACGGACTTAGCCTACTGGATTATGCAATCAACGCTACATTGGTCATTTCGCACATTGCCCTTAAAAAGCAGGACAAGGCCGGAATGTTTGCCTTTGGTAAAAAAATTGAAAATAGGGTAGTTGCAGAAAGACGAAGCTCCCAAATGAACCTTATTTTGGAAACACTCTACAATTTGGAAACCAATTTTGAAGAAAGTGATTACAGCCGACTATACGCCGATATTAAAAGGCATATCCCCCATAGAAGCCTGCTCTTACTCTATACCAATTTTGAGACCTTGGATGCCCTGCAGCGACAACTACCCTACCTACAAGCTGTTGCCAGGGAACATTTATTGGTGGTCATTTTCTTTGAAAACACCGAATTGATCAAATTTACGGAAGAAAAAGCCGAGACCATTCATCAAATATTTGAGAAAACAGTTGCCGAAAAATTTATTTATGAGAAGAAGCTTATCGTTAACGAATTAAGGAAATACGGAATTCAAACCATTCTAACAAAACCGGAGCACCTGACCATAAATACCATTAACAAATATTTGGAAATAAAAGCACGGGGACTTATTTAGTATTAAGAATACATCAATTCCTTTGGATATCCATTTCCCAACTACCAAAATCCATATTTTCTTGGGTTATATGGACCAACATCTCATTTCGCTTTCTATGCTTCCGCTCCGAAAATATATCAATAGTGATTCCAATGGAAACCCCACCCAATACCGTAGCCGCAAGATCCCTATTATCCCATCCACTATATTTATACTCATCATATGCCTCTTTGGCCAAGCCTGCCAGCAAACTTGAAGTTACGGAACCGGCAATTCTCCAATAGCGGTTACCTCCCGATAAGCCATCCGCTATATCTGCTCCAATAGCACCACTTAGGGTACCTGCCGTAAAATGTTTCACCTTATCCTTTTCCAGTTGTGCACACAATGGCATGGAGCACAAAAAAAACATAAACCCAACTATAACATACTTCATCGGCCACAAAGATACTAATGCCAATACAAAAACTCTTAAATGGGGATTTATAAAAAATATGTATCTTAACAAGAGTTAATCAATATTAAAAAAATGAATTCCAATTATACCCGCATATTTTCAGGAAATTTTATTCTGGCCCAGACCATATTCAACCAACTCAAGGCCATAGGCATAATACCGGTTATAAAGGATGAATCCGAATCTGGAAGATTGGCAGGTTTTGGATCGAGCATCCAAGGGAACCAGGAAATTTTTGTCCATGCNGATGAGTTGGAAAAAGCGCAAAGTATTGTCCAAGAAATTATTGGTGCTTAAAAGTAGGTGTGGACATGAAATTTATCCCTGAATCATTCTTGACCCTAAGGTTTATACAAATGGCCTAGTCTAAGTTTTTAAAATATCAACTTTGCCCCCTTTGCTTCACAAACAGTTGATCCCTTGTATAACCTACTGGAATTCACTACTTTTAGATAAAATAAAAAATCACTTTTTCATCTCCCCTGTATAAGAGCGATCACAGAATTCCCCTTCGCAATTAAACAGTCCTTATTAAAAAAATTGAAACAACCTATCTTCAGACATGGGTTGACGCATTGTAGCACCTTGGAAATCCAAATTGGATTTAATAGCATCAACATAAAACTTCAACATCATGAAAACAAAACTAAGCTTGTCCATATTCTTGCTAGTGCTCTTGGCCATATCCCTTTATTGGAAACCGCAAACCACCCCCGAGGTGTTGGAGGTAACACAGGAAGCCGGTTTTTACTCCATGAAATGTACTGTTGCCAAATATCTATTGAGCAATGTGGATACCACCCAACAAATTGCCCCCTTATTTGCCAACCTTGGAAATTTACATTTTGGGATAAGTACCAAAGACCAAAAAGCCCAAACCTATTTTGATCAGGGCGTAAAACTTACTTATGCCTTTAATCATGCAGAAGCCCACCGCTCGTTTATGGAAGCTTCGCGACTTGATCCAAAGACCGCCATGACCTATTGGGGACAGGCTTACACATTGGGGCCCAACATAAATGACCCCATGCCCGATGACGAACGAAGAATAAAAGCATATGAAGCAATCTTAAAAGCCAAGAACCTGTCTCAAAACAGTTCGCCCAAAGAAAAAGCTTTAATAGAAGCTTTGACCCATAGATATAGCGATGATATAACCAAAGAATTATCAGAATTGAACATGGCCTATATGAGGGCCATGGCAAAAGTAGTGGAATCATTTCCGGATGATGCCCATGTACAGACCTTGTACGCGGCATCCATAATGAATACGATGCCATGGAACTATTGGGACCTANAGGGCAACCCGGCTCACAATACCCTTAAAGCCAAAACTGCGCTGGAAAAGGCCATGGAACTAAACCCCGATCACCCAGGAGCGCACCATTACTATATTCATATGGTTGAACTTCCCAAACCGGACCTAGCCATACCCAGTGCGGATAAACTAGGGTCCTTAATGCCGGCAGCCGGTCATATTGTACATATGCCTTCACATATTTATATTAGGGTAGGAAGATACGCGGATGCAGTAAAAGTTAATGAAGCCGCTATTTTGGCAGATGAGGATTATATCTCCCAATGTTATTCCCAGGGTATGTATCCCTTGGGATATTACCCTCACAATCTGCACTTTCTATGGTCTGCCTCTACACTCCTGGGCAACAGTGACAAAGCCATTAATGCCGCCAAGAAAACTGCGGAAAAGGTCCCAATTGGCGAAATGGCAACTTTGCCATTTTTACAGGATTTTGCCGCCTCACCACTTTTGGCCTATACCCGTTTTGGAAAATGGAATGAAGTTCTTACCATCCCCTTCCCTGGAGATGAATATAAACACCTTAAACTTATTTGGCATTACGCAAGGGGAATTGCCTTTATCAGGAAAAATAATATCAAGGAGGCCAAAGAAGAATTGGAGGCCCTAAGGCTCATGAAAAACGATCCGGAACTGGAAACTGTTCTGGCCAATTACACCAATCCATCTTCAAGTATAGCCCAAATTGCACATGGGGTTGTTTCAGGTGAGTTAGCCAGTGCCATTGGAAATATTCCAGCGGCCGTGCAACACCTAAAGCAAGCTGTATTATATGAAGACCAGTTAATTTACAGCGAACCAACAGCATGGCATATACCCGTAAGACAGACCTTGGGTGCCGTTTTACTAAAGGCCCATAAATATAAAGAAGCTGAAGAAGTGTATAAGGCAGACCTGGAAATCCTCCGCCAAAACGGCTGGTCTTTAATGGGGCTGTATAAAAGCCTTATTGGCCAGGGTAAAATGGAGGAAGCAAAAAAGATCGAGCAGGAATATAATGATGCATGGAAACATGCCGATATCCCTTTAAAAACCTCTGTATTATAATTGTGCACAACAAAATAACGAAACACGGCTTAAGGAAGTGTGCAAGGTGTTTTAAAAACCCTTTCCCTTTGTGGGAATTATGCAGAAATAAATTTATTGTTCCTCCTACAAATGCTTGGCTTCTTCCTTGGCTTGGGCAAATTCCGCCATCATGTCCATCACAATTTGGGCAGCGGGTTTTATTTCATGGATTAGTGCCGCTACCTGGCCAATTTCCAATTCCCCTTCCTCCAAATCGCCCTCGAACATTCCTTTTTTAGCCCTGGCCCTGCCCAAGAGGGATTTTAGTTCCTCTACCGTTGCACAGCCCGCATAGGCTTTTTGTATATCGGCATAAAACTTATTTTTGATCAAGCGTACCGGAGCCAACTCTTTTAATGTCAATTGTGTCACACCATCACCCGCCTCTACCACTTTTTGCTTAAACAAGGGGTGTGATGAGGCTTCATTGCTGGCTACAAATCTACTGCCCACCTGAACCCCATCGGCACCCAAAACCATAACGGCCAACATGGCTCTACCAGTAGCAATTCCACCGGCAGCTATTAAAGGGATGCTTATTTTTTCCCTTACCGCAGGAATCAATGTAAGTGTGGTGGTCTCATCCCTACCATTGTGCCCGCCAGCCTCAAAACCTTCCGCTACAATAGCGTCTACCCCAGCTTCCTCGGCTTTTTGCGCAAATTTCACACTACTCACCACATGCACTACAGTGNTGCCCCTGTCCTTTAAATAGGTAGTCCAGGTTTTAGGATTTCCTGCCGAAGTAAATACAATCTTTACATCAAGCTCCACTATGATCTCCATAAGCTGCCCAATATCCGGATACAACATAGGAACATTAACGCCAAAAGGCTTATTGGTAGCCATCTTGCACTTCTCTATATGTTCTCGAAGTACCTCCGGATACATGGATCCCGCTCCAATTATACCCAATCCACCGGCATTGGAAACAGTAGATGCCAAACGCCAGCCACTNGCCCAAACCATACCGGCCTGGACTATTGGATATTGAATTCCAAAAAGATCGGTAATTCTATTTCCCATTATTCTTTTATCAATTTAAATTTCTTACTGATTCCATCCACCTTCACATGAATAATATATATGGCCTTGCTTAAATTATCCACAGATATTTGCTCGTTGCCTTGGTTAAATTGCCTTTCCAGGATACGTTTTCCGTAGATGTCATACAGTGTTACTTGGGCATTCCCATAGGTTTCGGGGAGCTGTACTTGAAATGCTGTCTTTGAAGGGTTCGGATATAGGTACCACAAATCATCTTTGCCTTTTGAAATATCTATCCCCAATAGCACCAAGGGTTTGGCGAAATTGGGTATTCCATAACCCATTCGTGAATTTGGATTTTGATAAAGGGAAGAGGATTCCCGTACCATGTCCATAATTTCCATATTGTTTTTATCAGGAAAAGCCTGCCAAAGGGAAGCGATGGCTCCAGCCATAATAGGTGAAGCAAAAGAGGTTCCATTATTTCCCACCAATCTATTGTCCGGCCCAATTACCGTTGCCCCTTTGCCCAAGGCCATCCCATCTGGTTTAATCCTATTATCTACGCTTGGCCCCCTGGAACTAAATGCCACATAGTTGCCGGAGGCATCAACCGCTCCAACCGCAAATACATTGGCATCTGCCGGAGCTGTAATTTTGCCCCAAGAACTATCACCGGAATTCCCTGCAGAATTCACAACCAATATCCCTTTTTCAGTTGCTATACTGGCACCCCGGGAAATAAACGCCGTATTTCCATCCATATCCACTGGGGAATAACTATAGCGTGGATTATCATAAGTACTATAGCCCAAGGAACTGTTAATAATATCTACCCCAAGGCTATCTGCCCGCTCGGCAGCCTCTACCCAATAACTTTCCTCCACTGGTGTTTCGGTAGCGGCATCTTCTGTTCTAAAGAGAATATAACTTGCATCAGGGGCGGTACCAACAAACCGTCCGTCTACAAAACCAGCCATATCGGACAGCACCCTTGTTCCGTGATCATTTCCATTGGTTGCATAAAAGTTTGTTGAGCGGGCAACAAAATCGTACCCACCCCATAAATCATTGTTGGCACGTAAACGATCAAATGCCTCCATTTGATCCACATTGGGAAAGCCACTATCCAAAACGGCAATTAAAAATCCCTCACCGGTAAAGTTATTATAGTGCAAGACATCCACTCCCAATTGTTTTACCTGCACATCACTTTGGCCATAGACAAAATCCGTCTCTTGCTGCAAAAACTTGTTTACATGGTTATTGGATTTACTTTCCGATGTAATAACTGGGCCAGACCTGGCATTTAACCCCCTATCGGCATAAGAAATACGGTCTACAAACTGAAGGTTCGTTAAGGCTGCAATATTGGATTCACTGCCTATAACGTGGACGCAATTGAACCATTTGGACTTGGACTTGACCGTGATGCCGTTTTGCTGTTTTAACTGGGCAATATAGTCCTCGTTGACAGGAACATCCCTTTCGTCTATGGCTATATTGAATCTATTCTTCTTTTGTATTGCCCGTTCCGATAAAATACTTGATGGATTTAAAATGGACTCCTCCACTTGGTCTTTATCATTAAAATATACCCAGGCATGTTCTTGTGCCCTTCCCCAAACCGAGAATATTATAAATAATAAAAGAGTAGCCCTGGCCATTTTAAGAGATTACACCTGAACCTATAAGTTCCTCTCCAATATACCAGGCTACAAATTGCCCTTCCGTAATAGCCGATTGTTTTTCAACAAAATCTACATACAGACCTGCATCCACCCTGTAAAGTGTTGCTTTTTGCAATGGTTGACGATATCTTATCCTTGCCATAACCTCCATGGTCTGATCCACTTCCAATGCCAGATCTGTGCGCACCCAATGCAATTCATCATTGTTCACAAATAGGGTTCTACGGTAAAGCCCAGGATGACTCTTGCCCTGACCAGTATAGATTACATTTTGGTCAACATCGGTTTCAATTACGAACAAGGGTTCTTTGGTGCCCCCCACGTCCAATCCCTTGCGCTGTCCTTTGGTAAAGTAATGGGCTCCTTGGTGCTCCCCTACTACTTTCCCATCGGTTGGTTCATAGTGTGGCTTTTCNGCAAAAAAGGCCAATTCCTCCAGTTTGGAGGCAAACTGGGGAACCGTACTCCCATACTGCTCCAACACAGCTGGAACTTCTACAATTACCCCTTTTTTGGGTCGTAATTTCTGCTGCAGAAACTCTGGCAACCGTACCTTCCCAATAAAACACAATCCTTGGGAATCCTTTTTATCGGCAGTGATCAAATCATTATCAGCAGCTATTTTCCTAACCTCAGGCTTCTGTAACTCCCCTATTGGGAACAAGGTTTTGGCGAGTTGTTCCTGGGATAGTTGACATAAAAAATAGGATTGGTCCTTATTTCCGTCCGCACCTGCCAGCAATCGATAGGTCTCCGTTCCGTCCTCATTTTTTATAATGCCCTTTCTACAATAGTGTCCTGTTGCTACATAGTCTGCTCCCAGCTGCATAGCAATTTTCATAAATACATCAAACTTTATTTCCCTATTGCACAGCACATCGGGGTTTGGAGTTCTACCTTTTTCGTATTCCCTGAACATATAATCCACAATACGTTCTTTGTACTGGGCACTTAAGTCCACTGTCTGAAAGGGTATTCCCAACTTCTCCGCCACTATAAGGGCATCATTGCTATCCTCCAACCAAGGGCATTCCTTGGAAATGGTCACGGAATCGTCGTGCCAATTCTTCATAAAAAGGCCAATAACCTCATAGCCTTGCTCCTTTAATAGATATGCCGTAACACTGGAATCCACACCGCCGGAAAGTCCGACTACCACCTTTTGCATCTGTAATTATTTAATGTTATCCTTAGTCGTTCCAAACCAATTATGACTTACACTGCAAAAATACGAAATTGGAATTTGCTTCCCCCAAAAATACCGTGTAATGACAATTGCCGGGATATGTGCTTACCCAATGATAATCAATTGCCATCCAATAAAGGTATTAAACCTCAGGACAAGCCTNTCTNCCGACAAAGGCAGGCCTGTCTGCCGACAAAGGCAGGCCCTGAACCCAATAATAGGAATCGACCCTAGGGGCGAGGTATTGAACCTAGATCCCGCCGAAAAAGGCGGGATTAGTTCAACTTGCAATTTTAAGTGCGTCTTACTGACTTCTCAAAAT
>JGI24723J26617_10000578_pt1 | contig 35459 bp, 23 predicted proteins | sample Cruoilmetagenom6_FD_26617 | JGI IMG/M metagenome (IMG submission 26617) | reverse complement strand
GTTTCAACAACCTCTTCGCTGCCGAGAGCGATGAAGCCACCAACTATTTCACCAATGGAGAGATCACGGTTTTCCCTCAGCCACGTGTTTGCGCGTGTGCGCTCCGCATCACTTACTACCTCTTTGATGATAGTTTCGGGGTCAGCGCCTGCGAGCACTCTCTCAACACGTGAGCGAGCAGGTTGACGGTAGGTAACGTCGAAAAAGCCTTTGTCATCTAGTTGCAGGGGTGTGACCTTACCGTTCAGCTCATCCAATTTGGATAGGCTATAAGCTAGCGGATCAGTTGCGATCAACTTGGTCGTGGTGTCGATCTGCCCTGAGGTATAAACTTGGTTAATTGTATAGAGGCCAGCATTTACTTTTTCATGGCTTAGGCTCTCAACGTGGTTTGCTAGCGCGAAAAAATCTTCCTCGGACCATTCACCCTCAACCTTGCCGATTTTCAACTGCTCGACGATGCCCATTTCGTTGGCGAGTTTAGCAACAGCCCTGCCATAGCTGGCCTTAACCGCGCCACCATCCATTTGATGATACTTAAATAGGTTATCAGAAATTTCTTTCAAATCGCTATTGAGACCAGATTCCATAAATGGTGCTGTCAAATGCGAAATGACAGTCGCGTAGCTACGGCGTTTAGCAATGATCGCCTCACCAACGTTATTAATGGTGTAGATGTAAAAATGGGGTGTGTTACCGATAAGGGCATCTGACCAGTCCATGTCGGAAAGGGCCACTTGCTTCCAGGGTGTAAACTCTAGGCTACCGTGGGTACCAAAGTGCATCACTGCATCTGCCTTAAATTCTTTGCGTGACCATAGATATGAGGTCACATAAGGGTGCGGTGGTGCTTCACGCGTGCCGTGAACCAGTGCGAAAGTATTTTCACCGATACCAGGGAGTGGCTGCGGGATAATAACCACATTGCCAAATTCCACGCGTGCCACAGCGATATATTCGATACCATCTTTGATATGGGCCATATAGTCGCCAGGGGCACGGCCGTAACGCTCTGTTACCGCCTCGCACATGGCTGGCACTAGTTCTTCAATGCACCACTGGTCATAGGTGGTGGCGGACACGAGTGCTGGGTCACCTTCTTCGAAAAATTTACCAAGATCACCTTTTGCATAGGGGCCAAGCACCGGGCCCTTTTGCTGAATGAGCTTTTTAAAGTCAGACACATTGTCAGGTAAATCAGTAACGCTATAGCCTGATGCTCTTAGCTCTTTCAAAGTGTTATAGAGCGATTCTGCAACTTCGAGCCCGCCTGCGGTCATGGCATTTTTACCAGGGCCTTTATAGTAATAGATGGCTAATTTTTTATCATGGTTATCAGTGCGACGCAGATAGGCCCATTTGCCAACCATCTCAACAAATTTATCCATACGATCAGGGATGGGTTTAAAGATTTGATAGCCAAACTCATCGCTGTACTGGGCAGCTATGGCGTAGCTGTTAATGCCGCCGTCAAACTCTGGCAGCACAATGGACATGGTAAGCAGTGCACCTGCCATGCCTTGCTGATCTACGTTCCATTCATCATAGTTTTGGAACACTGAAATAGGCCCAAACATCGGGATGTTACGCTCTTTTAACCAAGCAACCGCTGCATCACCCTCGTTCAGGGTTAAGCCACCGTGCGGCATGTAAACAAGCGCATCTGGGTTGATGCCTTTAAGAAGGCGCAAGCGTCCAGTGACAGCAGCCACAGGGTATACATTATAGCCTTTGTCCAAAAAACGCGTGATAAGGCCGTCCACATGGTCGCGGTTCGCATTAAATGGCCCGGGAACAGAGGTCAAAATGGCAATTTTCGGCGCACCTATTTTGTGAATGCCGCGCTCAAGTGCAAATGCTTCAAATTCAGGAATGGTTTCAAATATTTCTTCTTCATCTAGCCAAAATGCAAGGTCTTGCGGGCGTTCTTTAGGTGGGTTTACCTCTGCGCTAAACAGGCTCTTATTGTTGATACGCACGCGGATAAAATTCATCATTTCGCGGTAGTTGGGAATGCCACCGTATTTAATGTAATCAGCAACATAGTCTAGCGTTTCACCGCGCATGTTTGTGGTGTCGTTACTCGGGTCGGTTGGATTTTCCATATACATTTTGACGCCCGTTGCACCAGCTGACTTCAACAATGCCACTTGCTCAGGCTCTAGTTTCAGGTCGCGTCCAAAGATAAGGGCTGCATCATAGCTGCGCACGCCGTCTAGCTCTTCAAGCGGTAATGGATCGACAAAAATCCAGGAGTTTTTGTTGGACTTAACCATTTTAGCAACTTGGAAATCTGGATAGTTAATCAGTGCGATGCGAGTGGGAGCAATGAGCTTAGAATAGGCATAAAACCCTCCGCCGATGACGGCGAGTAACAGAATACTACCGATAATACGTTTTTTCCACATAGAGGATCCCCACTTTTATAAGCCTAATTTTTTAAGCACTGTACAGTACCAAGAAATAGATCAAATTCTGAGAGAACAAATGTATCAATTTGTAACAATGACTATAGGGGAAGCGTGATCGTGGCTTCTAGCCCTCTAGGCGTGCGGTTTGCGAGCGTTAGGGACCCGCCATGAGAAAGTACAATATCGTTAGCAATGGTTAGGCCAAGACCTAAACCACCTGTGTTTTTTGAGCGGGAGGCATCAAGCCGCGCATAAGCTTCTTTCATTCCGTCTAACTGATCTTCAGGGATGCCAGCACCACTGTCGCTTACAGTAATTTTAAGAATAGCGGCTTCTACTGACAGCAGGATATCTGCATGGCCCGCATACTTAAGAGCATTTGAAACTAAGTTTTGCACAGCGCGGTGAAGCGAAATGGGTTTTAAAGAGGTGATGAGTGTATCAGGCCCAGTGTATGTTACGGTGTCGCCGATGTCTTGAGCGTCATCAGTGAGAGCTTTTAAAAGCGCTGCTACATCCACCCTCTGGTGTGGTTCTTTGGCACTGTCATCCCGCGCGAAAGTAAGCGCGGTTTCCATGATCTGGCTCATTTCGGTGATGTCACTTTGAATCTTGGCTCGCAGTTCATCGCTCTCAATCTCAATTGACCGTAAATTTAACCGCGTGACAGCAGTGCGCATGTCATGGGCGACAGCGGCGAGCATGCGAGTGCGCTCTTCAATAAGCCGCTTGATCCGTCGTTGCATTTGGTTAAAAGCGGCGCTTGCTTGTACAAGTTCGGCGGTACCCTCTTCTTTTAAGGGTTCTTCCATTTCGCCGCGCCCTATGCGGTCAGCGGCGTCGGAAAAATTGCGGAAAGGTTTGGTCACGCGGGCTGCGGCCCATATGGCAAAGGCCACCATCACCACACCTGTTAAGCTTGTCCATGCGATCATATGCAACAACCAACCGCTGGTTATATCAGCGGTTTTCACCAGATCTTCATCAGTAAAGAAAAAGTAAACAGATGCCACCTGCACAACGATCAGCACACTGACCATTATGATGGCTACTTTGCCCGTTATGGTTTTTGTCCACTTCACGCTGCATCACCTTCGTTGAGCACGAGTAGATAGCCACTGTTTCGTATGGTCTTAATGAGCCGTTGTTCTTTTGCGTCATCACCAAGTTTTTTGCGAAGACGTGACAGCTGAATATCCATGGTGCGATCTAGCGGATCCGCTTCGCGCCCGCGGGTCTGGGCCATCAGAGTGCCGCGGTCAACGCTTTGACCACCGCCCCTTGCAAGGGCTTCCAAAAGCGCATATTCACCGCTGGATAGTGGTACCAGCGTGCCATCATCACGTCGTAGTTCACGGCGCAAAATGTTTAAGCGCCAAGCACCAAAGCTATAGGTAGTGTTGCTTTGTTTTTGCGGTGATGTGCGGCGGATTATCGCCTTAACGCGTGCTAGAAGCTCATCAGGATTAAACGGCTTAGCTAAATAATCATCAGCCCCCAGCTCTAACCCTTGAATGCGGTCCACTTCTTCGCCGAGTGCAGTAAGCATCAAAATAGGGGTTTGATCGCTACGGCGTAGCCTCTCGCAAAACTGCAAGCCATCTTCGCCAGGCATCATTATATCCAGTATGATCAGATCATAGCTTTGGCGAGCGAGTAGAACTTCTGCATCCTTGCTTGTGTGTGCGCTATCTGCCCTAAAGCCCTTACGCCCTAAAAATATTGACAGGAGAGCGCAAATTTCCGTGTCGTCATCAACGATCAGTATGGACTGTTGCGTCTCGGTCATAGTCAGTCTGCTCTCTGCGCTCTGTAACCGTTTGGATAGCCCTTTGGTAGGCCAGATAATGGCGTAAAGCCATAAAGTTCCTCATCTGGCAGTGCTGCTTTCACTATATCGCGGCAGGCGAACAATTTTTCTAAATCAATACCTGTTTTTATGCCCATGGCATCGAGCATATAAACCAAATCTTCCGTGACTATATTACCACTGGCACCGGGTGCAGCTGGGCAACCGCCGAGACCACCGAGCGAGGCGTCAAAGGTGGTGATACCAGCGTCCAACCCTGCGATGACATTGGCAAGGCCCATACCGCGTGTGTTGTGTAGATGTAGGCTCGTCACATTTTTATCGCCCACTTCTGCTTTGATGGCTTTGACGAGGTTTGTCAGATGCTTTGGTGTGGCGTATCCTGTGGTGTCAGACAGACCAACCTCATCACAACCAGCGCCCATGAGGCGCGCAGCAATATCAACAACCTTATCCTCAGCGATAGGGCCTTCTATGGTGCAGCCAAACGCGGTAGATAGACTGCCTTCAAAAAATGGACGGTTGTCCTCAGGCAAGGTCTTAATGAGTGCAACGATTTTCGCCGCTTCTTCGATCATCTGATCATGGGTGCGATTTACATTTTTAAGACTGTGGGTCTCACTAACAGAGAGTGGAATGCTAATTTTATGCACACCGGCTTTGATGGCATTTTCAGCGCCGCGCAGATTAGGCACCAGTGCGGCAACTTGTAGCCCCTCTATCGTGCAGGCATGGGCAACCAGTGCTGGAGTATCTTCCATCTGCGGCAAGATACGTGCAGGTACGAAGGAGCCAACCTCGATCTCAGGTACGCCAGCCGCAGCCTCAGCGGTGATCCACGCTTTTTTTGCATCTAGGGGCATGATGGTTTGAATGCTTTGCAAACCGTCACGCGGGCCAACCTCGCTGATTTCAATGTCATAGCGCGCCATAGGGGCAAACTCCGTAAATGTACTATTGATATATCAATTGTATTTTTATACAGATTGAGTAGGATTGTCCATAGACAACGACTGCGGCGGGGAACCACTATGAAATCATTGAGTAAATGGCTAAAGCGTATCGCAAAAACATTGCTTCTATTAGGAGTGATGTTTGCGGTTTATGGAGGTCTTTTTTACGGTGACAGTGACCCGCTGCAAGTGAATAGTCGCTTAAACGAAGGACTATATAAGGTTAAACTGGCTGATGCTAACATCGCGTATAGGGTGGCAGGACTAGACCATGACAGCAAAACGCCAGTGGTGATGATCCACTCTATGTTTTTTCATATGGGCATGTGGGACGCTTGGTCCGCTGGGGTATCAAAAAGTCGTCCTGTTTACCGTTTTGATGTGGCAGGGCATGGCTTGTCGTCTACCGCATCCAGCGATGATTACTCACTTGCCAAAACGGTAGAGACTTTGCAGCTGTTTCTGGACCATCACGAGTTAGATAAAGTGGTGTTGGTAGGCTCGTCAATGGGGGCGGCGACGGCGCTTAACTTTGCCGTTGAAAACCCTGATCGCGTAGAGAAGTTGGTGCTAGTTAACGCGGGTGGGCTTGAGGGCCATGATGACGCTGACAGTGCGGGAGCGCCAGCGTGGATATATTGGATTTTGCGCTACCTGCCTGATTGGGCGTTGGATAGCTTTGTTAACTGGGCCGCAGCCGACAACGATACCGGTGATCAGTTTCGCAGTGACTTTAAACTTATCTTTAGGGGTGACGGCACACGTGAGGGCATTTTAGGCCGCATGCAAGACTTTAAGTCTCCCACCACACGCGAGATATTGCCGCTGCTAACCATGCCAGTGCTCATTCAGTGGGGTGCTGTTAATCCGCAGCTACCGCTTGAGCAAGCGGACAAATTTAAGGCGCTAATAGAGCAAGGCGGTGCGCCTGTTAGCTTTAGGGTTTACAACATGGGTGGGCACCTTTTGCCTGCTGAGCCTATCCCTGATGCTGTTGATCATCTAGTGGAATTTCTAGATGATTAAACGCATTGCAATAGGATTTTCGGTGCTGTTGCTACTTGTCTGGGGTGCTTACGCGCTTTTCTTCAAACCCGCTGATATCCCTCTGCCTCCGGCCAAAGAGTTAGTGGCGGAACAGGTCGCACTTGAAGCGCTCTATGGATATTCCGCAGGCCCATATGGGGTGCTGTCTAATCACGATATCACCCTCGAAGTGGATGATAAGGCCCTTGCGCTGTCTCTTTACTATCCTGAAAGGGAGGGTGTCTTCCCGCTCTTGTTGTTTTCGCATGGTAATTTCTCAGACCGCCGTCAATATGACCGCTTGATCCATCACTGGGTTAGTCACGGTTATGTGGTGATCGCACCTGACCACTTGGACGCGGGCGGCATGGTGGCGGGGATCACGGCGATGCTTATTCATGGGCAAGACGGGGTTTTGCGCGAGCGACCAAAAGACATGACTTTTGTTTTGGATAACTTGGATGCGCTTGAGGCGATGGAGCCCGCACTCAAAGGAAAAATAGACCACACTAAAATCGCCGCAACAGGGCATAGCTTTGGCGCGTTCGTGGCCCAAATGATGGGCGGAGCGGTCGGCATTGATCCCAATGATGGCAGCCTGATAGTAGGCAGTGATGCACGTATTAAAGCGATTGTAGCGATTAGCCCGCCGGGCCCCATGTTTGATATGATTACGGATAAAAGCTGGGATAAATTGAGCGTGCCGCAACTGGTGACAACGGGCACTTGGGATGTGGAGCCACGCTTTTTCCCCAAGTGGCAGTTGCACGCGATGAGCTACAATAACGCGCCTGAGGGGGGTAATTATTTACTCGTAACCCAAGGGGCGGATCATTATTTGGGAAATCTCATTTGTCGCTTGGACCGAGACGTTACGCCCCAGCATGACGCACTTGCAATGATGAAAGTATCAACCACGGTATTTTTAGATGCCTATTTCAAAGAGGATGCTAGAGCGATAGAAGTATTAAATAGTGACATCTTGGGGGTCGTGACCAATAATTTTTCAGTTTTGAGCAGTAGGTAAGATATGACCGTGACACGAACATATTATAGTGGTGATTTGGGCCAAGTGCATGCGCGTGTCGCAGGCGATCCAAAAAACCCAACGCTGTTATTGTTGCATCAGGTGCCGAGTACAAGCGAGATGTTCGAGGCCATCATGCTACCTCTTGGTGAGCATTTTTATTGTATTGCACCAGATATGCCAGGCTTTGGTATGTCACCAAAAATCGCAGAATGCACAGTTTCTGCATTTTCTGTGCATTTGTGGGGGGCGTTAGCACAGGTAGTACGCACACCAATGCACATCGTTGGGCATCACACGGGTACAGCTTTGGCGGTGGAGATTGCGGTGAGATATCCTGAGGCAGTTAAAAGCTTGGCTTTATCAGGTCCGGCGCTGTTAAGCGATGAGATGAAAGCGATTTTGCCAAGTAAGGCGGCACCTATTCCGCAGCAAGATGACGGTGGTCACGTTGATATAATGTGGCAGCGCATTCGCGGCAAGGACGATAGCGTCCATCCTGATGTGACCTCCCGCGAGGTGAAGTCAGCCCTTGAGATCGGCGATCTATATTTAGATACTTATAATGCTGTGATCGACTACCCGTTTGAAGAAAAATTGAGAGAAATTTCGCCACCGAGCCTTGTTTTTGCAGGCACTGAAGATGTGTTGCACTATGCGGTGGATCCAACCTTTTCAGCCATAAAAAATGCTAAAAAACAAGAGCTTAAAGGCCTCGGGGGCTATCTTTTTGACACGCATCCGAATGAGGTTGCGGAGCTTTTACTTGATTTTTACAAAGGGCTTGAAGGGTAGATACTATGGACACAACAACCGTACTCATAACCCTTATTCTCTATAAAATAATCTTGGTTGGGATCGGCTTGTGGGCTGAGCGCCGCACCAAATCGGAGGAAGACTTTTTCCTCGGCGGTCGCGAGCTAGGCCCTATTGTGGGGGCGGTTAGTTATTCAGCCAGTGCAGCCTCTGCATGGACGCTTCTTGGTATGTCTGGTGTGGCTTATATTATCGGCCTTTCAGCGCTATGGATCGCAGCGGGTGCGGTGCTTGGCAGCATCATTGCATGGGTATGGGTCGCGCCGCGCATGATGGATTATTCTCGAAAACATAACATTTTAACGCTAACGGATTTTTTAGCCCGTGGCAGTGATGCGGGCATGAAAAAGGCCATCACGCTTTTCGCGTCGCTAATCATTTTTATCAGCTTCATATTTTACATTGCCTCGCAGTTTCAGGGCGCTGGTAATACCTTCGCGCTGACCTTTGGTATGAGCGCTAGCAGCAGCATCATGCTGGGAGGCGGCGTTATCTTGCTCTATACATTGCTTGGAGGTTTTTGGGCGGTGAGTGTCACTGATACATTGCAAGGAATGTTGATGCTGTTTACCGCAATTTTGTTACCTGTCATGGCATACGGAGCAGTTGTCGATAGCTTTGGTAGTTTGAGCGCTGGACTTGCCTCCGTTTATGATGCTGATGCGCTATCGCTTACGGGCAGCAATGCGGGATTAGCCATTATCGGTGTGATATTTGGCAATCTTGCTGTTGGTTTGGGCGCTATAGGACAGCCACATTTGCAAGCCCGATTTATGGCGCTGAGAGATAAACGCGCCATGCGTACCGCGCGCTATATCGGCGTTGGTTGGTACGTCATCGTCTTTTTTGGTATGTGCTTCTTGGGGCTTGCAGGGCATGCGCTGCACCCTGTTGTCGATAATCCTGAAAATATCTTTTTTATCTTAACTGGTAGCCTTTTTAGCCCTGTCATAGGTGCTATATTACTGGCGGCGGTTTTGTCCGCCATCATGTCCACCGCTGATAGCATGCTCTTGGTGGCTGGCGCGACGGTGTCTCATGATTTGGGCGTGGGTAAGGCCTTTAAGGGCCGAGAGCTGTTAGTATCACGCTTTGCGATAGCTTTTGTTTGCACTACCGCCATTATTGTGGCCATTAATTTACCAGCTAGTATTTTCTCACGCGTGCTTTTTGCATGGAACGCGCTCGGCGCGGCTTTTGGCCCNCTTATCATAATGCGTCTCGCAGGCATNTCNGTNAAGCCCATCGGTGTTTTACTCGCGATGATTATAGGCTTCGGGCTCGCTGTTTTCTTTTATATGAGCCCAAATACACCTGGTGATATTGTCGAGCGTCTCGTACCCTTTGCTATGGGACTAGTAGTATTGCTGTTGTTACGTAACAAGAGTAAGGGGCTCTGATGATTAAGACAGCCACAAAAAAGGGGCGTCACTGACACCCCTTTTTAAATATTTTAATAAGGACTTCTTACCAACTCGGTGGTGTCGGTGCTTCGAGCCCTGTTTCCTCTATGCAGTTAGCGCGTAGGTCTTCCATGGACGGACCGTAGTTAAAGATCTCATCCGTTGGCTGTGTTTTGGCCAGCTCAGCGCGTTTTGCCTCAGTGGCCGCCGCGTCAACCGCGCCGTCAGCGTCTAGTTTAACACCGAAGCTTTCAAAGCCAGCGCTCTCACTTACCAAGCCACGACTTACTTCAAGTGCTACAAGGTCAGCGTCGCGGTCTAGCGGGTTGCCCCAGCCGCCGCCGCCCCATGTGATATAGTCAAGTTGGTCACCGACCTTAACTTCAATGTTATCGCACTTGGATGGTACCACTTCTTCACTACCATCAACGCGGCGGATGATTTTTTTAGAGCGTGCGCCCGGCTTGCCGCCGTTAACACCCCAAGGCGGAATAAACCAGCGATCATCATGGATCGCGATAACACCGTCGTTNAGGAACTCATAGGTCATCAAGATGCCGTTACCACCNCGGAAGAAACCAGCGCCGCCGCTATCAGGGATTGAGGTATAGCGCGTGATACGCATTGGGAAATACCGCTCCAAAAACTCGTTGGGAACGTTGGTGAAGCCNGGCCATAAGCTGTGACCGTCAGGGCCGTCACCAAACGGNCGACCAGGGATGCCACCAAAACCAATTTGGAACAGCTGGAACCAATCGCCTGTATCATCTTCAAACCCTGAGTACATCAAGTGCGGGCTAGAGGAGAAACCAGCCGCTGACAAAAAGTCAGGCTGTCCCTTACCAAGCATCGCGCCGAGTACATCAAAGATACGACCGAGAGCGTGGGTACGACAGCTAAGCGCTGCTGGGAAGTTTGGTTTCAGCAAGCTGCCTTGCGGAATACGCACTTCACAAAGATCATAAAAACCATCGTTAAACATGATCTGCGGATCAAACACCATCACCATATAAATACCAAAGAACATCTTCAGCATATTTTCGTTGAGGTAAAAGTTGATCGAGCCCATCGCTTGCGGATCGGTGCCTTCAAAGTCCAAGATCACCTTTTCGCCTTCACGCCACATAGAACATTTAATTTTATATGGGCCAAAACCGCGACCATCATCACAGACATAATCTTCAAAGCTAACAGGCGCTTCACCAACAGCGGTGTTGATCAAGTGGCCCATAGCACGCTTGTTACGTGCAAGAAGCTCGTCAGTTGCAGATGCGAAATATTCATCGCCAAAACGGTCACAAATTTCATGAATGCGTTTTTCAGCGACGCGACAAGAGGCCACAACAGCAAGCAAGTCAGCGCGGCACCACTCAGGCATACGCGTTTGATGCAAAACGAGTTTCAACAGGTCGTCTTGCAGCACATCGTCTTTAAAAAGCTTAACAGGAGGGATACGCACACCCTCTTCAAACACACTCAGTGCGTCCGTTGGCATNGAGCCAGGCACTTTACCGCCAATGTCGGTCATATGCCCGAACATGGACGACCAGCAAATAAGGCGTCCATCGCGGAAAACTGGGCGGATGATAAGCCAGTCGTTGTTGTGCGAAACGGCCCCTTCACAGCTATACGGGTCAGAAAGCCAGATCATATCGCCTTCTTCAATGGTGCCATCATAGCCCCGTAAGAAGCCATCAATGAAGCTACCAAACTGGCCAACTACCATGAGGCCTTTACGATCTGCGATCAGTGGGAAAGCGTCCCCTTGCTCACGAATACCTGGGCTCATCGCTGTACGAAACAGGGTTGCGTCCATTTCTTCGCGCGCGTTTCTCAGTGCGTTTTCAATGATATCTAGCGTGATTGTATCAACATCAGCCTTGGCGAAGGGTGCGTTGTTTGGTTCAATAATTGTTGCACTCATTGTCTTATCCTTCCACTGCTGGGTTGATCAAAATGTTACCGTGGGTATCTACTTCACCAACATGGTTGGCCAGTATCACCGCGGTTGAATCCATTTCTACCACAATACAAGGTCCGGGCACTTTATCTCCCGACCTGAGTTTGCCGCGGTCATAAATGGCTGCATCTTTGTACTCTTTGCCTTCTGCCCACATGACATGCTCGTCAATTTTAGCAGCTGATGGATCACCGTTGCCAGTATCAAGCACTTGTGCTGGCATCTCAGTGCCTTGGCCGAGCGCCACTGCACGTAGGTTTACAATCTCGTGGACCACATCAAGGTTGAAGGTGAAGAGACGCTTATGCTCTTCGTCAAAGGTGGCCTCAAGGCTCGCGATACCGTTGCCAGCCTCAAAAGCTGCGATATCAATCGGTAGGTCCACTTCAAAACCTTGGCCTTTGTAGCGAACACCTGCTTCAAAGGTTATGGTTTGCTCAGCAACTGGTACGCCGTCTTCTTCCAAGTCACGAGAGACAGTTTCTTTCATTTCTTTTAGCCATTTTGCCACTTCCGCGTCGTCGGTTTGTTTCACCGTGCGGTTAAAGCTGCGGGCATGTTCATTACGCATTTGTGTTGTTGCATCACCAGCAGCGCATAGCACGCCAGGACTAACTGGCACCACAACAGGGTAGGAGCCCATCAGCTTACCAACCGCGTTGGAGTGGAGCGATCCAGCACCACCAAAACCCATCAACGCAAAGTCACGCGGGTCATAGCCTTGCTGTACGGATACGAGGCGCAGGGCACCGAACATGTTTTCATTAGCGATGTCAATGATGCCCTGTGCGGCTTGTTCGATGGTTACACTGAGTGCATCCGCGATAGTTTGGACAGAGGCTCTGGCCGCTTTAATATCTAGATTAAAAGCACCACCAAGAAGCGATGTTGGTAGATTACCCAGCACGACGTGCGCATCGGTAACCGTTGGTTGCTCGCCGCCTTTGCCGTATGCAGCAGGGCCGGGCACAGCACCCGCACTCTCAGGTCCAACACGTAGCGCACCCGTAATTTCAGGCACGTGAGCAATAGAACCACCACCCGCACCAACCGTCATAACATCCAAGGAGGATGCGCGAACAGTTAAGTGACCAACAGATGTGTCACGCCTCAAGCGTGGTTCGCCGTTTTCGATGAGCGCCACGTCGGTGGATGTACCACCTACGTCGAGTGTTAAAATGTTTTTAAGGTCTGAGTTTTTAGCAACCCATAGTGCGCCAGTTACGCCGCCTGCTGGGCCAGACATAAGCAGGTTCACTGGGTGACCTTCAGCCTTTTCAGACCCCATTAAACCGCCATCTGAGCGCAGCAAATTAATATGGCCTTGCATGCCCATTTTACGGAGCTCATTGCGCAGGTTTGCAACATACATCGCCATAATTGGGCGCACCAGTGAGTTGGCAACTGTTGTGAGCGTGCGCTCATACTCTTGCATCTCAGGCAGCACCTGGTGACTGAGTGACACAGGAATGTCAGGGAAAATCTCTTGTGCTATTTTACCAATCGCTACTTCATGAACACCGTTAACATAAGAGTTGATGGTACAAATGGTTAGCGCTTCAATGTTTTGCTTCTTCAGATTCAATAGCGCTTCGCGTGCTTGGGCTTCATTGAGCGTCTTGACGACTTTACCGTTTGCATCAAGTCGTTCTTCCACCTCAACGGTGTTTTCAAGTGCGGCAAGTGGCTCTGGCTTAGGCCATGTGATCCAAGCAGCGAGACCGCCTGGGACAAGTGAGCGCGCAACTTGAAGTATTTGATGGAAGCCTTCGGTGACAACAAGGCCCGTTTTTGCGCCTTTACCTTCAAGCACCGCGTTGGTCGCAACGGTCGTACCGTGCAGGAACTGGCTAATCTGAGAAGGCTCTACGCCTGCGGCACCGCAAATAGCTTTGGTGCCAGCAATAACCGCTTCAGATGGGTCATGCGGTGTGCTGGGCACTTTGTCCCGCCACGTTTGTCCGCTCGTTTCTTCAATTAGCAAGAGGTCTGTAAAAGTTCCCCCTACATCTACGCCTAATCTATATGACATTATCCCCGCTCCTTAACTGCGATTAACTTAATTACCAATTGGAAAACCACCGGCCTGACTAACCATAGCAGGTGGTGTTCTTCCTAAATGTACTTCGACCCATTTAGCCAAATCTATCATTTCGTCTAAAGAGACCCCCGTCTCAACGTCTGATTCTGCTAAAAGATATAATAAATCTTCTGTACCGATGTTGCCTGTTGCTTTTGGTGCAAAGGGGCAACCACCTAAGCCAGCAACTGAGGCATCTAATATTGTTGCACCCGCTTCGTAGGCTGCCCATGCGTTAGCAAGGCCAGTGTTGCGAGTGTTATGAAAATGCGCTCTGAGCGGCATGTCTGGCAGCTCAGCGCGTAGCTTCGTGAAAATCTCACGTGCTCTAAGCGGTGAACCAACGCCAATGGTGTCAGCAATAGCAATCTCACGCGGGCCAGCCTCAGCTAGCTCTAGTGCCATATCAATAACTTTTGATTGAGGCACACGCCCTTCAAAGGGGCAACCGAAGGCGGCAGATATCGTAACCTGCGCTCCTAAGCCATTTTCTTTTGCCAGCGTGATAATTTCTTTTGAGATGGTGACTGATTCGTCGCTGGTTTGACCTTGGTTCTTATCAGCAAAAGTATCAGAGGCAATAGCCACACAGCCAACCTCGTCTACACCACGCTTATTACCGTCCCGGGTTTCAAGTGCCCTAAAGAGCCCACGTTTATTTAGAACAAGTCCGATGTAGGTAACATCTTTGATGTCGGGCAGGGCCGCGATAACCGCTTCAGCATCTGCCATTTGCGGAACACGAGCAGGGTGCACAAAGCTGGCAACTTCAAGCCGCTTAACACCAGCGTTTATAGCACGGGTGATAAGTTCTACTTTTTGCTCAGTAGAAAACAACACCTGCTCATTTTGCAGACCGTCACGGGCACCAACCTCAACGATTTCAATTTTTGCCATGTTCTGTAGCTTTCTATCCCTCTTAGATATCCAAAGAGTATGTGCGGTTGCTTAATTAAGCAAGAGCTTGGATATCCAATTATCCCCTGATTTCTTGTATACAATATATATTTCTATTGTCACTCTTAAATCACGAGTTATTTGAAGCATATCCAATAAAAATATATAGTAATTGATATAAGTCAGTTATTTTGTCACTTGCACAAATTAGGAAGTATTGTATACATTTTGAAAATATGCCATGCTAGCCATCGTTACCAAGGAGATTAATAATGACTGATAACACCCCATTTGGTGCCTTAAAAGGCCTTAGAATGATTGAGTTAGGCTCGCTGATCGCGGGACCATACTGTGGGCAGTTAATGGCTGATCACGGTGTTGAAGTTATTAAGGTTGAAGCACCTGATAAAGAAGATCCGATGCGAGAATGGGGGCAGGGTATTCCACTCTGGTGGCCTGTTGTTTCGCGTAATAAAAAATGCATCACGCTTAATCTTAGGGTCGAAGAAGGCCAAGCGCTTTTGAAAGAATTGATTTCCAAAGCAGATTTCTTATTAGAAAATTTTCGACCCGGTACTTTAGAAAAATGGGGGCTGGGCTACGATGTCTTAAAAGAGATCAACCCAGGTCTTATTATGATTCGCGTGTCTGGTTACGGGCAGACGGGCCCATATTCTAAGCGTGCTGGGTACGGCTCTATCGGTGAGGCGATGGGAGGGATGCGTAATCTTGCAGGTGACCCATCAAACCCACCAAGTCGTGTTGGTATCTCCATCGGTGACAGCTTGGCCGCAACATATGCTTGTCTTGGCGCCTTGATGGCGCTGCATAACCGCAATCAAACTGGCGAAGGCCAAGTTGTTGATAGCGCAATTTATGAAGCAGTGCTCGCAAATATGGAATCGGTCATTCCCGAATATACACAGGCAAATCACACACGTGAGCGTACGGGCTCTGTATTGCCTAAAATTGCACCGTCTAATGCCTATCCAACTCTTGATGGTGACGTGCTGATCGGCGCCAACCAAGACAGTGTCTTTGGGCGCCTTTGTGACGCTATGGGCCGGCCTGAGCTTGCCTCGGATGCGCGCTACGTTGACCATGTCTCACGTGGTAAAAATCAAACAGAACTTGATGATTTGATCGCGGACTGGACTAAAGATATCGACCCTCAGGAGCTACTTGAGCTGATGGAGGAACACGGCGTACCAGCAGGTAAAATATTTAAAGCGAAAGACATGATCGCAGACCCACACTTTGAAGCACGCAACGCTATTGTTAAGGTCGAGCACGAGGTGCATGACAAACTTTATATGCAGAATGTTGCGCCAAAGTTATCTGCCACACCAGGTGAGGTACGCTGGGCTGGGCCACTTGAAGTGGGTGCGCATAACGATGAGATTTACCAAGGCTTGCTAGGTAAAAATAGTGATGAAATGGCATCACTTAAACAAGCGAAGATCATATAATTTATTTAATGGAATGAGATGTTTCTAAGAAACGGTGGTGCGCGGCTCGGATGTGAGATCGCATAATCGATTCAGACCAATCCCCGTCTCTTGCACCCAAGGCTTCTATTAGTTCTGCGTGATGATCATTGCTGCGCGCGATGTCTTCTTTGTTATAGTTAAAGGCAGTTCTCGAGACAATTGGCGGTGAAATCAAACGATTGGCCGCTTGAATAAGGGGCTCACTTTTTGTCGCGACTAAAATACCTTCGTGGAAACGACGATTACCCAGTAAAAAAGCGCTAATATTAACTGGCCCGTCAGCGTTTAAGGCCGCATTAATTACGTTATGTTCTTTGCGAAGTGCAATTAATTCTTCGGGGGTGATTGTACTAGCCGCGCGGCGACACGCCATGCTCTCAACCGTCGCGCGGAGTGCAAAAATATCATCGATATCCTGCTGTTCCCACTTTGCGACAAAGCTGCCTGAATTTGGTTTACTTGCTAAATAGTTTTCAGCCACAAGGCGTTGGATAGCCTCACGTATGGGCGTGCGTGATACACCGCACATCTCGACCAATTTCTCCTCAATCAAACGATCCCCAGGCTGAAAGGTGCCATCTAAGATCGCGTGTCGAATGATTTCGTAGGCTTGGTCAGGTGCATTGGTCATGATGGTTTAATTATTTACGCTTTTTGGGGTCTTGTACACATAATTTTGAGAAACAGCTTGTCACTGTATATGAATAGACTGCAGTCTTAAGACCCCTCGAAACTTTCTTGGGTCACATCTGCTGGTAATTTTTCTTGCACGTGTGCATCAAGCTCTAACCCCCAAGTGTTGATCATGCAGCCTAGCGTCACATAAAGGCCGTGGAGCGATATCAGGTCCAATATTTGCGCAATGCTATAATAATCACGCAGCGTATTTTCAGTGGATTTACTGATGGCATGATTGTTGATGAGTTCATCAATAGCTTTCAGCAGAATAGCCTCATTAGGCTCCCATAAAGGGTCATCACTGCCTATTTTAACGCGGTTGATCTCGGACATAGTGAGGCCTGCAGCTATAGAGCGCTCAACATGTGAGCCCCACTCATACCAAGCGCCCATGTGAACAGCCACACGAAGTATCGTAAGTTCACATAAGCGTGTGCCCAGTGAACCACCCGTTACTGAATAGTTCCGAAATTGCCACCATGCCTTTAAAAGCATAGGGTTATGTGCCATTAGGCTGTGAATGTTTAATGGACGCCCACCCATGTCCTTAATGATGCTCTCAAGACTTTGATCCCAGGCATCTAGCGGCAGAGGTTTAGGCTCTCGTTTTTGATCCATGCGTATGGGCCCCATCTTCTTTTAAGGTAAGCTGATCTTATGGAAATGAGCTTGTATCTGCAAGGATCACAGTAATTGATTAACTGGCAACATCGATGAGCTGGCCTGTAACGCGCAGCAACCTTATGTTTGCGTGGGCGAGGGCGGCTTCTGCTCTTGCGGCTTGCACCTGTACCATAATCATGTCGTCCTTGGCTTCCAATAGGTAAATGAGTGACTGCAACTGTTCTTCTACTTCCGCTTCAATACCTTTCAGAGATTCTTTTTCATAGGCTAGTGCTGACTGCCAAGAGGATGCGGCTACTTCAGCTGCCTCAAGCTCAGCCCATGCGCTCTGAATAAGCTGCCGCGTAATTTCTTCGGTGTCGCGTAGAAGATATTTGCTTTGCTCATGCTGGTGACGAGCGCGGCGAACACGCGCCCGTTTAGCGCCCCCATCATAAAGTGGTATGGACATATTAAGCCCAACTTCCTTCTCACCTGTTGTCAATTGCCCTACTCGACCCTTGGTGTAGGCGCCGCGAGCAACAAGCGAAGGGTAAAGCTCAGATTTTGCATATTTTAAAGCAAATTTCGACCGCTGTTCTTCCGCCATTTTTTTTGTGAGTTCAGGGGATAGTGCGATACCATATTGTACGGCGTTATCAACGGTGAGCTTGGGTAGGCTATTGAGTGTTACTGAGGCAGGTGACAATGTCAGGCGTGTATCGAGGCGTGTTAGGCGCTCAAGTTTTTGGCGCTCGCTTGTCATAGTGGCTTTAGCGGTCGCGAGTTGTGCTTCGGATTGACGGTAACGTGAGCGCACGAGTGCGAGCTCCGTAGCGGTCACAAGGTCCTCGCCGTACTGCGCCTCAGTGCTGCGCACGAGATTAGATAATGTCTGTGAATGCGAAGTATAGACCATAACAGTATGGCGCGCGCGGCCAAATTCGATGTAGGCGGCAGCTGTTTCTTCGAATACGGAAAGCCGNGTGAGGGTTAGCTCGGCCTCAGCCACGGCAATATCGGATGTTGCTTGTCCCACTTGAGCGCCTGTGCGCCCAAAAGTATAGATATTTTGNGTGAGTTCAACGCCGCCTGAAACTCNTTTGCCATCTTGTTGACTAGAGCCCAAAGAGTTGAGTTTATCTATTTCAGAGTAGCTAATCCCGCCAACCGCGCTCAATTTTGGCTTATACCCGCTGGTGGCTTCCTTGCGGGTTTCTCTCATTGCGTTGACAGAGGACTGCGCTGCTTTGATACGGTGATCATATTGTTCAGCAGCGCTGAGCGCATCAGCCAAGGTAATGGTTGTTACAGAAGGCTTATCTTGAGCTGAGACCGAAATCGATGAGATAAAGATCAAAGCGGTCATGCCCACATTTTTTAAGCATTGATTTAATATCATTGGTAAGCCCCATTTGCTAGTATTGTTGCGCTAGCATATTTTAAAAAAAGTAAATAACCACAACAAAATACTGATACTCTATGCCTATCTAATACATTTAAAGAAAAAACTATAGATAATACTAGGATGAGTCAGTATGGTTTTGCCATTATTGTGTTAGCGATGCGTAAGGTATGGGGGCAGTTTTGACAGAGCAATCAAGTGAACTACTAACAGGTGTTTTGAAAAACGTTAAACGTTCTTTCAAACAGGTGGCTGGATTTAGTTTTATCATCAACCTCCTGTTGTTGGTGTCTCCTATCTACATGTTGCAGCTTTATGACCGTGTTCTGTCTAGCGGCAGCAAGGATACATTGCTTGTTCTCACCGCGATTGCTCTTTTCTTGCTCGGGCTACTCGCGCTCATGGAAACGGTACGAAACCGGATCATGGTTCGCTCAGCAGCCTTGATGGACAGGGACCTTAAAACAGGTATCTTCGAGCGGCTTATCATGCGCGCTTCCTTGCAAAAAGCAGGTGGGGCTCAAGGTATGCGGGATTTGGATACTATGCGCCAATTTGTATCCTCTAATGCGCCTTTTGCCTTTTTTGACGCACCATGGACGCCGCTATTTATTTTGATTGTCGCGATGATGCATCCGCTACTCGGCCTAGTGGCCCTTGTGGGTGCCTTCGTTATCTTAGGCTTAGCTGTCGCAACCGAAGTGGTTTCTCGCGACTTACTTAAAGAGGCGGGTGGTCTCACCATGCAGTCTAACCAATTCATGGAGGCGAGCCTTAGAAACCATGAGGTGCTCCGTGCGATGAACTTAGCTGACGGCCTGAAAAAAAATTGGGCTGAAAAGCGCGATCCATCGGTTATTTTGCAAGCACATGCTAATGAAAGAGTTGGTTTGTTGCTCGGCATCACCAAAGCCGTTCGCTTTGGCTTGCAAGTTATTATGTTGGGTATGGGCGGTTGGTTGGCAATTGACCAGCAAATCAGCCCAGGTGCTATTGTTGCCTCTTCTATCATTATGGGGCGAGCCTTAGCACCCGTTGAACAAGCCATTGGTGCTTGGCGTCAGGTTGTGGGTGCTCGTGGTGCCTACACGCGCCTAAAAGTGCTCATTGAAGAGATGCCCGATGTCGTGCCCTCTATGCCATTACCGCGCCCAAGCGGTGATCTTATCGTAAACAAGCTTGTGGCTGCATTGCCCGGCGTCAGCGACCCTATTTTAAAAGGTATCAACTTTAAAATAGCAGCTGGTGAAGTGCTCGGTATTGTTGGTCCAAGTGGTGCAGGAAAAAGCTTTTTAGCACGCCATCTAGTAGGTGTTCGCAAGGCCGCACGCGGCGATGTGCGCCTCGGTGGTATTGATGTGGCAGCGTGGAGTGATGCGGACAGAGGTTTAAATGTTGGTTATTTGCCACAAGATATTGAGCTGTTCTCAGGCACTATTGCAGATAATATCGCTCGCTTCGGTGAGGTTGATTCTACGAAAGTGTTTGAGGTTGCAAAAATGGCGGGCTGCCATGAGCTTATCCTTGGCTTGCCCAACGGCTATGAAACAATCATAGGCGCTGACGGGGTATTCTTATCTGGAGGTCAAAGCCAACGTATCGCGCTTGCTAGGGCCATTTATAACAAACCAGTGTTAACGGTGCTTGATGAGCCAAATTCCAATCTTGATACCGAGGGTGAGGTGGCGCTTGTAAGCTGCATTCAAAAGCTAAAAGAAGCTGGGCTGACCACGGTTTTAATAACGCATAATATTCGCCTCCTAAAAGTTGCTGACCAGATCATGGTTGTGAAAGATGGGTCTGTGGCTGACATGGGTTCGCGTGATGAAGTGTTGAAGAAATTTATTCGTCCCTCAAATCAGGTGACGCAAGGGGGCGGCGCATGACTGTAGATCTGAAAACACCCGAGCCGCCTATGGAAGTGTTGCACCCTGACAGTGCCGCGCGATTTGGCCTCATAGCCTTGGTTATCGGCTTTGGCGGGTTTTTACTTTGGGCTACTTTAGCGCCGCTGTCTGAGGGTGTTATCGCATCAGGCTCTGTTGTCGTTGACGGAAAACGCAAGACCATTCAACATTTTGAAGGTGGGATTGTCCGATCAATTAATGTGAAAGAGGGCGACCATGTAGAGGAAGGCTTTGTGCTGGCAGAGTTGGAGCAAACGCAAAGCCAAGCGCAACAAGAACTATTTCTAACCCGTTACTACACATCTCTTGCAGTACTCTCGCGCCTTGACGCTGAACGCAACGAGCGTGACACGATCACCTTTAAAGATATTTTGCTCGCAAACACCGAAGATAAGCGCGTTGCAGAGCTTATGGATATTCAAAATAATCTTTTTGAAGCACGTCGTGCGCAAATCTCGGGGCAAGTTTCGCTGCTTAACAGTCGGGTCGAGCAACTTGGGCGCCAAGTGATGGGTTTGGGTGTAGAACTTGATGCAAAAAATGAGGAAATCGGCTTCATCAAAGAAGAGCTAACACGCACCGAGAAGCTTCATGATCAAGGGTTAATTGGCCTTCCTAAGCTTCTCGCACAGAAAAAAGGGCTCAGCCAAGCCAACGGCGCTGTTGGTAAAATTCAATCGTCTATCGCGACAGCTGAAATGGAAATTGGCAAAGCCAAGCTAGAAATTTTGCAAGTGCAAAAAGATCGTCAGCAAGAAATTGTTGAAAAAATACTGGAAACGCAAGAGCAGTCCTTTGAAGTGCAAGAACAGCTTGCATCAGTGAATGATGTTTTGGACCGTACTTTGATACGGGCGCCGCAAGCGGGTAAAGTTATGGCTCTACAAATCACTACCATTGGCGGTGTTGTGCCAGCGGGCCAGCCGCTTATGGAAATTATCCCTGATGATCGTCGTTTAGTCGTGGAAGCACGGGTGAGAAACTTAGACATTGATAACGTACTGGTTGGCATGCCAGCCCGCACCAAGTTCGTCGCACTTAAAAGCCGTTCAACACCTGACCTTAATGGCATAGTTGAAGACGTATCTGCCGATGTAATCATTGATGAGAAAACCGGCGAAAGTTTTTATATGGCTAAGATCACCATCCCAGCTGAAGAGTTAAGCCGTATAACAGATGATGTTATCGTGCCGGGAATGCCTGTGGAAGTACTTATTGAGGCGGGTGCACGCACCGCGCTTGAGTATCTAACTGACCCAATTTTAGACGTAGTCCGTCGCTCAATGACCGAAGATTAGCGGTACAATATAGTCTATATTCGGGAGCTTGAAGGAATGCTTTTCAAGCCAGAACTCTAATTTTATAGATATTGCCTATAGGGTCTTCTGGTTGTACCGTGGCACTTTAAAAGTCTGATCTTGAGGGGGATCTATGCGATTTATTAGTGTTGAGCGTATTTACCGCAAACAAGACAGTGAAACAGAGCAAGAGTATTTTCTGCGTGAGCAGGCTGTTTTTTATCTCAAGAAGCTCCTTCAGCAAAAGCAATTAACATCCGTAAGCTCACTTCCATTGTTGCTCGCAGCTTGCGGTGGCGGCGGAAGCAGTAGTAGCGTATCTACCACAACACCAACCGTGCCGACACCTGATTTTACCGAAAGCCCAACGGGTACCTTCACGGCACGTGATGACAGCAATCGCACGCTTGATGAAAGTGGCGCGACCACTGATCTTACGGTTACTGGCGGTGGCGGTGCCGACACAATCACCACAGGTTCAGGCGCAGATATGATTTTGGGCGGTGCTGGCACGGATACAATCAGCGCAGGCGCAGGCGATGACATCATTGTTGTGATCGGTACAACGACTGCCGGTCAGTACACAGATGCAGCGATAACGAGCCCAGCTGGTGTAGGTGCAGACCTATCGGCGCTTATCGCGCTTGCTGACCTTAATGGTCACGCAACTAGCGACATTTCAGGTGCTGAAAGCATTGACGGTGGTGCGGGTAATAATACACTGGTTATATACGGTACTGTTGACCTCACTGGTGTGACGCTAACCAACGTGACCACGCTTTATGTCAACTCAACCTTGACCTTAACTGCTGCACAAATCTCCGCCATGACAACGGTAAAGGGCGATGGTTCTTCTCAGCTAACTATTACTGGCAGCAATGATGTGGCAAACCCTTCTCAACTTGATTTGAGTATGGTTGATATCAGCGATATCGATAGTATAGCCTCTGACGGTCATGTGGAACTTTTGGTCTCAAGCGGTGATCAACTAGCTGGCCTTAGTAATATCCTGACAACAGCAAATCTGACCATCACCATTACTAGTAGTATTAATGCTAGCGACTTGGTTGATCTCATTGCGAGCGGTGCGATCATTAATATAGCAGCGGGCGCAACCCTGACGATTGATACTCCAGAAGCGGCTGCAGCTTTCTCAAATGCGCGCCTTGGCGGCGAGGGCACTATCGTGGTGTCTGACGCAGTAGCAGCGGTTGCGAATTCGCTCAGTGAAATTCAAATTGATGCCGATGTGAGCCTCGTTAATAGTGGGGGCATTGGTTTTGATATCACCACTTTGGGCGGTACGAGATATCCCAACATTGATCCAGGTGATGGTGTTTTACCAGTGGTTAGCTTGGGTGATGATATGGCCGTGCATGAAGCCGACGGTACGGTAACTGTTACCATATCTTTAAATGCTACTTATTATGAAACGGTGACAATAGACTTTACTGCTGAAGGTTATGGCGATGGGCACAATGAAACTTTGAGCTTTGCGCCTGGAGAATATTCACAGACAATTACCTTAACATGGTCTGATAATACTGATTATAACGTAACTGATTATCTAAATATCAGTTTGTCTTCATCATCAAACTCAACCATTGGCACCCAATTACAAATCATAACAGTGCTTGATGAAGAAGCTGTGGAGCCAGATGGGTCGCCTGATATTTTAGCGAGCACTTCGTCTGATGCTTCGATCACAGTTGGCAGTACATTTGAAGCGCAAATTACCCATGAAGCCGATGAAGATTGGGTCAGTTTTGAATCGCAAGCTGGGCATGTTTATTTAATTGAGACTGTTGGTGTTGATGGGACGGGCGGGACTATGGAAACGCCTCAACGTCCTTGGGTGGGTTATGCGCCTGGTAATCGCACTGATGGTCCAGCTGATAATCAGACATATTTTATTGCCACTGGTAATGGCACCGCTTTTATTAACGTCGACGGCACTCCTGGCACCTATGCCCTGCGTGTAACAGAAGTTGACACGAGCGAACCTAACGGCAGCGCAGATATCGGTGGTGATGTTTCGAGTGCAACCATACTCGTTGTTGACACGACACTAGATCAAAACATCAGCTATAATGGCGACGCGGATATGTATGCGGTTACGCTGACAGCAGGTGTTGTTTATTATTTGACCGTGGCGGGTGTGGAAACAGCCGTGGGCACACTATCGGCTCCGCAAATCGGTAATTTGATGAATTCTTCAGGCCAAGAGGCTTTGAATATCTCAGGGGGTGGCGTAACGGATGCGAATGCATCGGTGGGTTTTGAGGTGCGTGAAAGTGGCACATACTATATTCCAATATCAGGAAATGGTGGTGAGGGTACATATCAAATTTCTCTGACAACGCCTAGTTGGTCCGAGATCGATGGTTCTGCTGAGATAGGGTCAACGATTGACACTGCNAGAACCATAACGGATGGTGCTGTTGTTGAAGCAATTATAGGCCATGTCGGCGACCAAGATATGTTTGAGATAACAATGCTTGGAGGGGAAGTTTGGGACCTGTCTATGATAGGCCAAACGGATGGAGTTCATTCGCTTAGTGACCCAACTATATTTGGTGTTTATGATAGTGCAGGTGTGCTTGTTCAATCGGTTAATGCGGCGACACTCGAATTTATCGTTCCGTCAGATGGAAGTTACTATATCGCGGCTACCGCTGCTCAAGAAGATAGTAATGGCACTTACCAACTTACTGCGACAAATCGTGACGTAACCGAGCCTGATGGCAGCGCGGATTATGCAAATGATATCACCACCTCATCTACTTTGGTGGTTGGTGACACCGCTGATGGATCTTTTTCGTATAGCGCGGACCAAGATTGGCATGGAATGTCCTTGGTCGCAGGCGGGATATACCAAGTAACCCTCGTGACACCTTTTGGTTCATCTCCTTATTTAAGTGGCGCATTTAATGCTGAGGGTAATGCTGCTACTATCTTTGAATATGCGCAGGGATTTGATCATGAAACTACTAATTCGTTCTATCTGCTGCCAAGTGAAAGTGGGACCTATTTTGTAAACGCAATGAGTGCTGTTGGCTCTGAAGTTAACTACACAATTTCTTTATCACAAATAGATATGAACGAACCTGACGGCGGAGCGGATTATAATGAGGGTGTAGATGGATTTTTTGACTATAACTCCATGCAAGCCTTTGACCTTAGTGCTGAGTTGAGAGGCACGATTTCCTACGAAAATGATATTGATTATCTAACGCTCGAGTTGACCGCAGGGCAGTCCTATACTTTCACGATGACCGCAGATGACAGGGATGGTACGGCCCTTTCAAACATAAATATTGCATATATTGTAGATGACCTCACCCATGACTTTGTGCATGATCCAGATGTCGGGGTGATGGGCACTGATACGTTTACATTCACGTCTAATTTTACAGGCACGCATATCATTGCGCTTAATAACGACGGCACAACTGCAGTCGGGGATTATACACTCACAGCTGTACGAACCGGCTTAGAAGAGTCCGCAGGTATCGCTGATATTTCAGCTGGGACAGACACGACAGCGACAATCACCGTTGGCAGCAGTGTCACAGGCGGAGTTGGACTTGAATATGACCGCGATTGGTATGCGGTGACCCTTGAAGCAGGTCAGGTGTATCAGTTTACACTAAGGGGCGAGCCAAGCGGTGTAGGAACTCTCGGCGACCCACGCATTGAAGGGCTTTACGACAGCAACGGGGTCTTGTTGCCCAACGCCTACAATGATGACGGCTCAGGCGGCGCAGAAAGCTTGATGCTATTCACCGCTACTGAAAATGGCACCTATTATATAGCCGCTGGTGGCTGGGATAATGAAACAGGCAGCTATGAACTTGCAGTCTCAGATGTATCAGCGACTCATACAGGAGATTTGCCTTACGGGCCGACAAATGCAGAGAGTTTTCCATTTGTTGAGTTCGTTGACTTTACAGATGATTTAATTATAGACGCTCTTATAGCGGGGTCTCACTACGGCGGGGATGACGGTAGTGACTTTACCACTATCACTTACAGTGTTCCTGAAGTGAATACGTATTACTCTGAGCGTGATGGTTTTGGATATGGCGATAGTACGACTTCTGTGACGGAGCCGTGGGTAGAATTTGCATCCCTAACAACCACCCAAGAAAGTTGGTTTGACAATGCNGTTGCCGCAGTTGAGGCCTTTACGAATATTGATTTTGTGGAAGTTTCAGATTCACTCGGCAGCGCAGGACAAATAAGAATTGCNTGGACTGGGAGCGACATTACTAGCGCGGGTGCTTGGGCGTATTTACCTAACCCAGTTTTTTCAAGTCCCTATAACGGTGATATTTGGCTCTCACTAGATGGAATTGATCTGAGTTTTAGGTCGGATGAAAATTACATAACCTATGTCATGATGCATGAACTTGGTCATGCATTGGGTCTTGATCATCCATTTGATGGTAATTTTGTGATGCCATTAGAATTTGATAATCATAATTGGACGGTTATGGCATATGACTTTACATACGCTACAAATGATGATTGGGATGCTGACCTTTACCCGCAAACCTTTATGTATCTGGATATTTTAGCTCTTGGATACCTCTATGGCTTTTCTGAAACCAATCATGACGATACCACCTACACATATGATGGATCACAGCGTTATTACTTAACTATATGGGACACAGGCGGTGAAGATACCATCGAGGTTATCAATCAATCAGGTGGGGTGACCATCGATCTTAGAGCAGATGCTTGGTCAGATGTTGGCACGACCATTTCCTATTTCAATCAGAACTTTAATGTTGTCGCGACCGATGATTATACAATTTATATCCCCACTGAAACGGTGATTGAAAATGCTTATGGCGCCGCCCACGATGACACCATCATTGGTAACGAGTTTGACAATAAACTTCGAGGTGGCGATGGGGATGATCGTCTCTTCGGCAATGAGGGAGACGATATATTAGACGGTGGTGCAGGCATTGATGAGCTCACTGGCGGTGACGGCGCTGATACATTTGTGGTGCGTGCGGGTGATGGCGGCGCTCAAATCACAGATGCTGATATGGTGCTAGACTTCACTGATGGTGAAGATCTTGTCGGCCTTAATGGGCTCAGCTTCTCAGACCTCACAATCATTGACGGTTCGGGCGATAACGCGGGTGATACCATCGTTCAAGTTACATCGTCGAGTGAATACTTGCTGGTGCTAGACGGTATTTCTGCCAGCGATATAACATCAGATGACTTTGCCTCTATTGAGGATAATTGGTGGGCTGCTTAGTCTTAGGTGACATCTATCCTAAATCAACTGTATATGAGAGCAGATTTCTTTCCAAATTAAAGCGCTAATTTAATAATCTTTATTCATTTTCTCTTTCATTTGTAGCATTTCCTAATGACCATTAAGTGTAAGAATTCTGATTCAGTCTTTTTTTTCAACATTTTACACATTTTATTATAGTAAAAAGCAGATATAAATTGCACCACACCTTGAGTCGCACAAGAAAATAGTCTCTATATATTGCGATTCGCTAAGACTTTATCTATAAAAGCTCCTATTTTTTGATAAAATTGTATATATTTATTAACTTTTCATTAATAAATGGCGCATAGTCTCAATAGTGACACATTTCTTTGACATTTAGGTTGTCAGAGATAAGGAGATTGAAAATGTTAGCGAGTAACAGAGATATATTGAGCACTAAGCGTCACAAAAAGGTGACCACAACTCTGATGACGGCATTCGTTGCTATCACCGTGGGTGCGTGTAGCTCAGGCAACGCTAATGTTAATTTAGCTGAAACACATTCTGGCGCGCCAACTAACACTGTTCAGCGTTCTGGTGATGATAGTTTGCGCGTGCTTGCTGATAGGATGGCAGATACGGGTGATTATGCAGCGGCTATTCCGCTTTATCGCCATCTCCTACGTAAAGATAACGGTGATGCTTCCACGCATACCTCGCTTGGCATGGCTTTGCTTGCGATGGGCAATCACAGTGAAGCGCAAAAATCTTTAACTATTGCTGTTAAAAAAGGTGCGGACGGTGAGGCGCGTTATGGTCTTGGTAAAATTGCTTTAGCACTTGGTAATTACGGCGATGCTGCTGCCCAGTTTGGTGTAGCCTCTTCTAACATGATAGGTGACCCTCGTCCTTATTCAGGTCGTGGAATTGCACTGGCGGCTCTTGGTCAGTTTGATCAGGCCATTCTTGCTTTTGATAAAGGCCTCTACCAAAACCCAAAAAATAATGAAGCACTTTCCAACAAAGCATTAACTTTGACACTGCTTGGCTCTTCTGATGTGGCAGTTGAAATGCTAGAGGAAGTGACACGTAGTGGCGCTGCTGGCCCGCGTGACCGTCAAAATCTCGCACTAGCGTACCTAATGTCAGGTCGCCGCAGCGATGCGGTCTCGATGGCACGCGTGGATATGGACGCACAATCCGTTGATGACACACTTATGTTTTACGAAGAACTTGGCGCACTACCCATGAACGACCGTATGGCCGCACTCGTGACCGGTACAATTGCGCCTGCTCAAAACCGTGAGGAAACGGGTAATCTAGAACTCGTGGATAATGATGCCAAACGGATGGCTGCAAGCCGCCTTACAGCAGTTGAGCCTGATCCTGTTGTGGAGCCAGAGCCCGTTATTGAGCCAGAGCCAGAACCAGAAGTAGACCTAACAACCCTTCCACCGCTAGTGGAACCAACAGGCTGGGCACTACAGATCGGTGCATACCGTAACATTCCAAATTTGATGCGCGGCATGCAAATTCTTTATGAAAACAATGATGATATCATTGGTCATATCGCGCCGAGAAGGTCTGAGGTTGAGTTTTCTACGAACAAAGTAGAAGGCCCAAAAGGTTTTTATTACCGCTTAAACGCTGGACCGCTAAAAGATTATAGGCTCGCAAAAGAAATTTGTGACGAGCTTAAAGTGCGCGGAACAGATTGTTGGGTACGCCCGCCTGAATCAAGCGAAGGCAAGGTAAAATAATACTTTATGATAGTTAAAATAAAGGCATGGTTCATTGGACCATGCCTTTTTTGTTGATCTAAGGCCTAAAAGTCATACACCAAACTAGCGCGGGTTGTGGTGTTGGTGTTGAGGGTGCCAGCTGGCACTACGCTATTGTAGTGAATGTCAAATGATAAGCGGGCCGCTAAATGACTATTAATTTTAGCTGTGATCTCAGTTTTGTTAATAATGCTGTTGGTCGCTTTGTTAAATAGATACGAAGCATACTCTTTAAGCATAATGTTCTTACTGATAGGTAGCTCATAGGTGGTTGAGATGCGGCCGAGAAATTCAGTGTCAGTTTCGGTACTATTATCAAGTGCGCTTATACGCACACCAGGGCCCACTTCGAAACGCAGAGCGTGACCATTTTCTTTTTTAAAGGCTTGATAACCAACGCCGAAGCTTTGCGATAAGCGGTAGTCATAACCAGAGAAACGGTTCTTATCAAATTCGGTGAAGCTTGTTACATAGACAGGAGTCCACGGTTTCCAGATAATCTGATAATCAAAGTTCAGATGACTCTTGGAGAGAACATCGCGACGTTCAGCATAGTCATAATCAAAATGATAGATATGCTCCCATGCTTTACCAAATTCTCGTTTGAAATTTATACCAATTGAGAGAGCCTGTTCTCGGTTGTTACCGCTGGCGATGCTACCACCAAGCTCTACTTGGCCATTCCATAGCTTAGGGTTGAACCAATAATTAAAACCCTTACTTGGCTTTTCTGGTAAATTCACAACTTCAGGAGCCAGATGGTCTTCACCCTCTGAAACATTTACTTCAGCAACGGCCATTTTAAGCCCAGCTAGGAATGCAGTGATAGCTGTTTCTTGTTTCGGCCATGTTGCGATTGCAACGTCACGAATATTTGCCAGTTTGGCGGCATCATTGCTTTCATAGGCTGTTGTAAGGAGTGCTTTGATCGCAGGATCTAAGTCGTCCGCTATGGCAATGTTACCACTGAGCGACGCCGCAAAAACTACAGCAGTGAAAAAACGTGCAAATTTATTAACCATGATAAACCCATAATGTGATGTGTGACCGAGCACCCGCCCGTTATTGCCCCATCATCTATAGCTTTTGTAGTTCCGGTTCAAGGTAAAAGCTTTTTACGTATTGTTTTTATGAGAAAATATTGGAATGAGGCAAGCAATTGCGATCAAGGCATGGATAATAGCATAAGGAGTAAGTGCTAATATTGAGAACCCAGCGTCCAATGCATGCCCTAAAATAGCAGGTGCTAGGGCCGTGGAGACAATCATAATTGAGGCGGATAGCGACTTAATTTCCCCAAGATAGGCTGTTCCGTATAGTTCTGCCCACAGTGCATTAGTAACGGGTATGCTGAGACCTATGCCTGCTCCTATAAAAAACAAAAAGCCCATCCCACCTATTATATTATTGCTCAAAATAACCAAGATGAAAGCCATCATCAACAGTGGTGGAAAGAATGGGATGATTTTTTTGCCACTAAAGCGATCGACTAAGTTCCCTGCGATGAGCGGCATGACAATGGCGCCGAGAGCATATATCCAGTAAAGTCCGGTCCAAGCACTCATGGACCAGCCCTTGGCAAGCGTTAAGTCCTCAGCAAAAAAGAACATAGCGGTGATCCAAAAAGGGCAGAGAACAAGCGCAGGCAACACGAGGTAAAATTTATAGTCTTTTAACATGTCACTTCTTTTGAGGTGTTTAATGCCACTATCCATTTCAGCTTGTGCTTTTTGTAGATGCGTGTTGTGCCGTTGTTTTTGTCCTTTCAGCAGCCACATAAGGAGAGGTACACCAACAAGGCAAAAAACCAGTGTGAAGATGCCCCAGCTTTGCTGCCAACCAACCGCGCCTATAAGAAAGACCGCGAGTGCTGGTAAAATTGCTTGTCCGATGGGCATGCCGAGACTTGCAACAGCGACGGCGCGGCCGCGGCCGACATCAAAATACCGTGTCATTGCCGTCATTGCTGTAACGGTTAAAAGCCCTTGCCCTACCATGCGTACGCCAAGTAAACCAACTAAAATAGCAGCGAAGCCACTACTAAGTGTCACCACTAACATAGCTGAAGATATGGCTAGGGAGAGAATAAGAACCCAGCGAGGCAGGGCAATTTTATCCATGAGTAAGCCTAAGCGGTTTAGGCCAAAGGCGCTGCCCAATGTTATTAGCAGATACCAATTGCCAAATTCACTGTTGCTAAGATCAAATGCCGCTCTGATCGTACTTGCGTAAACGCCAATGAAATAGGTTTGTCCAAAGCTTGAGAAGAAGCACAGCACCAAGCCAAAGGCTAAAAACCGAAAATTTTCTGTATAAAAATGGAGGCTTTTCATGGGCTTTGTCACTTGCTTAAAGAAAAGACCGCTCACATGCGGTGGAGCGGTCTTTTAAATGATTTGTTATGTCGTTTTAGCGTGGCGCGATAATCATGATCATCTGACGGCCTTCAATTGCAGGGCGTGCTTCAATTTTTGCGACGTCTTTCACGTCTTCAGCAACACGTTTCAAAACTTCACCACCAAGTTCTTGGTGTGCCATTTCGCGACCTCTAAAGCGGATAGTGAGTTTAACTTTGTCGCCGTCGTCAAGGAACTGAAATACCTTCTTCATCTTCACGTTATAATCGTGAATATCGATGCTTGGGCGCATTTTGATTTCTTTAACTTCGACGGTTTTCTGTTTTTTGCGAGCCAAGTTGGCTTTTTTCTGCATCTCGTACTTGTATTTTCCGAGGTCGAGGATTTTACAAACAGGTGGCCTTACATTTGGAGAAACTTCAACAAGATCCATCCCTGCCTCATAGGCAAGTTCTATAGCTTTATCTGTTGGAAGTTCACCAATATTTTCTCCTTCGGCGCCGATCACGCGAACTACGTCCACAGTGATCCTATCATTTGCGCGGGGCCCATCTTGTTTTGGTGGGCCGTTAAAGCGTCCGTTACGTATTGTATCCTCCTAGGTATATTCGGCGAGCCCAGTGCTCTCCGTCTTTATCACCCGCCGCAGCGAGTAGGGTTAAGGCCTTAGCCTTTCAATTGTTTCACAGCACTATAGTGCCTTTTTTGGGTCTTGGCGAGGGGGCTTTTTGCCTATCCTTCACCGTTAGGCATTTTGCCTTCATCTAGGATGGCCTTAATGGCATCATCCAGCGCGACCACGCTTTGATTTTTTGAGCCCAAACGACGCACGCTTACGGCGCGACCCTCTGCTTCATTCATACCTACCACAAAAATGGCGGGCACTTTCGCATGGCTATGCTCGCGGACCTTATAATTAATTTTCTCATTGCGGATATCGAGTTTTACTCTAACCCCAGCAGCTTTCAGTGTTTCATAAACCTCTGTTGCATAAGCATCAGCGCTGCCAGTGATTGTGCAAACGCTCACTTGGGTCGGCGCTAACCACATCGGGAAACGACCAGCATAATGCTCAATCATGATACCGAGGAAGCGCTCTAAAGTACCCAAAATGGCGCGGTGCAACATAACAGGACGGTGCCGTGCATTGTCTTCACCCACATATGAGGCATCGAGACGCTCAGGCAACACAAAATCGAGCTGCAAAGTACCACACTGCCAACTACGTCCAATGGCGTCTCTCAGGTGAAACTCTAATTTAGGGCCGTAAAAGGCACCTTCGTTTTCAAGGAACTCAAATTCAATACCTGCTTCAATGAGAGCATCTTCAAGAGCTTTTTCCGCCTTATCCCATGTTTCATCATCGCCAGCGCGCACATCAGGGCGCAGTGCCAGCTTTACAACAACGTCGGTAAAGCCAAGGTCTTTATAAACTGATTGTAATAAGGCACAAAAAGCAACAGCCTCGTCGGTGATCTGATCTTCTCTGCAGAAAATATGTGCGTCATCTTGCGTCATTTGACGTACACGCATCAATCCGTGGAGTGCGCCGTGTGCCTCATTGCGGTGACAACAACCAAATTCTGCATAACGAATTGGCAGGTCTTTATAGCTTTTTGTACCTTGCTTGAAGACCTGCACGTGGGCAGGGCAGTTCATAGGTTTAAGGGCCATTAAATGTGCATCATTGCTGATAACAGCCGCATCGTCGTCTGTGCTAGGCACCTCATCCGGCACCACAAACATGTTTTCGCGGAACTTAGACCAGTGGCCAGATTGCTCCCAAAAACTGCTATCCAAAATTTGAGGTGTTTTAATTTCTTTGTAACCCGCGTCGTTGAGACGTGCACGAATATAGGCTTCCAGCTCTAGCCAAATCGCATAACCTTGCGGATGCCAAAAAACAGAACCCTGCGCTTCGTGCTGTAGATGAAAGAGATCCATCTCCGTGCCAATTTTACGGTGGTCACGCTTTGCGGCTTCCTCCAGCTTAAACAAATGGGCTTTAAGTTCTTTTTTGTCACGCCAGCAGGTGCCGTAAATACGCGTTAGCATCGCATTTTTGCTGTCACCGCGCCAGTAAGCACCAGCAACTTTCATCAATTTAAAAGCATCACCAACTTTACCTGTACTGGGTAGGTGAGGGCCGCGACAGAGGTCGAACCAATTACCTTGACGGTAAAGGGTCACAGTTTCACCTGCTGGGATGTCGCCAATAATTTCTGCTTTGTATAGCTCACCTTTTTCGGTGAAGAGCTTAATAGCATCATCGCGGTCCCAAACTTCTCGTGTGATTTCTTCGTCGCGCTTGATAATTTCATGCATCTTCGCTTCGATGGTCGCAAGGTCCTCTTCAGTGAAGGGCACATCGCGGCTAAAGTCATAGAAGAAACCGTCTTCAATATTAGGGCCAATAGTAACTTGTGTATTAGGCCAAAGCTCTTGCACGGCTTCTGCCAAAACGTGTGCACAGTCATGGCGCAGCAGATCAAGCGCTTCATCGCTTTTACGTGTGATGATGGAGACATCCGCATCTGCTTCGATTGCGCGCGACAGGTCCCATTCTTCATCGTTCACCATAATGGATAGCGCAGCTTTCAGAAGACCAGGACCAATATCAGCCGCCAAAGTAGCCCCAGTTACCGCGCCGTCGAAGGTGCGTTCACTACCATCAGGTAATGTAAGGGTTACGGAGCCAGAATTATTAGCCGGTGCGCTCATGTTTTTATCCAGTATCAAATGAGTTATATCAATTGAAACCGAGTAGCCGTGAAACGCGCTAGAGTCAAGGAAAGTATACGGTTAGGTGCAAATTTAAGCGGTGGAAAACACGGCTTATTTAATCTCTTTTGCTAGATATACTTCATGCAGTGTAAATCCTTGGCTTTCGTATAGGTTTATTGCCTTTATCTAAGCTAATGAGGATGAAATGGTTTAAGATAAGAGTCAATTGACTTGAGGTGCAGTGCAAATGTTTATTAAGCTATGATTAAGGAGAAATTTAATGGCGAAAGCTAACTACTTTGAAACTGCGCACGGCACGCGCCTTGCCTATCATTTAACTGAGGGTAGTAGTCCAGGTGTGATTTTCTTGGGTGGTTTCATGTCCGACATGGAGGGCGGCAAAGCCACAATGCTTGAAGCCTATTGCAGCGCACGCGGACAAGCTTTCTTAAGGTTTGACTATCAAGGGCACGGCGAGAGCGATGGGGCTTTCGCTGATGGTACCATCGGGCTGTGGGCGCAAGACGCACTCGCTGTCATTGACGGCCTTACTGAAGGCCCGCAAATTTTGGTGGGCAGTAGTATGGGCGGTTGGGTAGCACTTCTTGCTGCAAAGGCTCGTCCAAGCCGCGTGAGAGGGTTGGTTGGCATCGCGGCAGCGCCCGATTTCACCACCCGAATGTGGCAAGATGAGCTGACCGACCAACAACGCGAAACAATTATACGAGATGGTTTGGTTGAAGTGCCCACCGATTACGGCCCTGACCCTTATACGCTCACGAAAGGCCTGTTTGATGATGGGTGGGCCAATAGAGTGATCCACCAACCGCTGCATTTAGATGTCCCCATGCGCCTTATTCAAGGCACTGAGGACCCTGATGTGCCGTGGCAAACTGTGCTTGATATAGCAGACGCAGTGACCAGTGATGATGTGGAGATTATTTTAGTACCGGGCGGAGATCACCGCCTATCAGAAAAGCTCGATCTTAAGCGGTTAAAAAGAGTGGTGCGTCAGCTTTCCATGCAGCTTAAAAAAGCTACGCTATAGGTTTGCGCCACATAGGCCACATGGGCGGGCTATCCGCAGACACCTTATGTTCAGCTAGCACCTCAAAACCAAAGTTTTGATAAAAGCCAATATTGCTCTCCTTGGAGCTTTCTAAATACACAGGCATATTTGATTTATCCGCTGCTTTGAGGCCCTCTACCATGAGTGCTTTGCCCTGCCCACGACCTTGATGGTCAGGATGCACCGCGATGGAAAACAGGTAATAATGCAGCTCTTCAGGTCTAATCCTCGCTAAAGAGCTATCAATTTTTAAGCTGCGCTGTACGGCTTTAATGCCGCCAGCCCTAAGGAGTTGCGGTGCTAAAGCGATGGTCGGTGCTATGGGTAGGTCATGCGATGCACCTGGCGGCAACCATAGGGTTCCCGAGCATTCATCTTGGCTAACGTGACCAAAACCCCGCGGTAACATCACGTGTTTTGCGAGTGCGGTGAAGACGAGCGACATAGCGGCCCTGTTTTTGAAAACCCATAAATTAATCGGGTCATCAACAAAACTATCAGCCGTTATACCGCCTATCA
>JGI24723J26617_10000575_pt1 | contig 35658 bp, 34 predicted proteins | sample Cruoilmetagenom6_FD_26617 | JGI IMG/M metagenome (IMG submission 26617) | reverse complement strand
ATGAAGCTATTTATAACACAGATGGTGCGTTGGAGAAATTATGATGCTTTACGTTAGTATTAATTTATAAAAGAAAATGATAGCTATAATGTAGTATTATGCAAAATGTCCCAGAAGCATTTGTTTTCATTAGAATAATCGGAACTTGGGTCATTAAACTATTATAAGGTTTGCTTCGCAGCGTTTAAAAACATTTGCATCTATAATTAGCCGTTATGTAAAATTAGTCACAGCTTTAATATTTGATTAATCTGTGTTCGTGATTATAAAGATTTCTACGAATCTTTATAGTTGCCGCTACCAAGCGATCGATTGGTTATAATTGCAATTAGGCATTCTTTAGGCTTCATATAAAGAATGTTTCACTAATATTATTTTTAAAAATTTATTAGAATAGGTTATTAATGAATATTAAATAACACATATTCAGTTAGCAAATGTTAGTAATTAAATTTAATCATGTATATTTGTTAACCAAATGGTTAAACTAATTGATTAACAAATAGGCGCATGATCAATACAAATATTATTAATTGCCTTTGCACTAATGAGTAGTAGTGCAATGGATGATAATGAGAATAATAAACAAAAAAATTAAATACTTACGATAAGTTATAATGTGGTTCTAGAAATCATATGAGAAGTTATTATAGCCAATTGCAGAACAATGGTATTACTTATATATCTCAATTTATTTCTGAATCAGAATTAGAAGTAATTATTAATAGTTCTAACGAGCAATGTGGTAATTAAATTTATATAAAATTATGGCAAAAACAAAAGACAAAAACACAGAAGAACAAATACTAGATGCAGCAAAAAATGTATTTCAGACCAAAGGAATGGATGGTTCTAGAATGCAAGAAATAGCTGATAAGGCTGGAATTAACAAAGCCATGTTGCACTATTATTACCGAAGTAAACAACTACTTTTTGAAGCTGTTTTTAAAAATGCATTTTCATTACTTGCACCTCAATTGAATGCAATTTTAAATGATGATTCTTCTATTGAAGACAAAGTAAAAAACTTTACTTCAAACTATATCTCGTTTGTTATAAAGCATCCTTATTTGCCCAATTTTATTATTCAAGAGCTGAACAGAAATCCAAATTTTATTTTAAAATTAAAAGAAAACAAAGGTTTTCCAAATCTTGAAAAGTTTAAAAAGCAGGTTGATTTTGAAGTTGAGAAAGGCATCATTAAACCTATTAGTGGCGAGCAATTATTTATCAATATTTTATCTCTAAGTATTTTTCCGTTTGTTGCAAAACCTTTAATAATGGCATTTACAAATACGAATAATGAAAAATACAAAGAACTTATTGAAGCTCGAAAAACCGAAGTAGCCAATTTTATAATCAATTCTATAAAGAACGTATAAAATGAAACAATTAGTTGTCATATTTATAATCTTAACAACGCTACCAAGTATTGCGCAGCAAAGTATTTCATTAAAAGAATGTTATGATTTAATAGTATTAAATTACCCTTTAGCGAAGCAATCACAACTTTTAGAAGCACAAAATCAATTTGATACTGAAATAATTTCTAATGCAAGATTGCCACAATTTAATCTAGATGCAAAAGCAACGTATCAGTCTGATGTAATTGGAATTCCAATTCCTAATTCAACAATTGAAACGTTGAATAAAGACCAATATCGTGCAACACTTTCTGTAAATCAGCTTATTTATAATGGTGGACATACAGATGCTTCATTAAACATGAAATCAGCACAATTAAAAACAAAACAAAAACAAGTTGAAGTCAGTTTATATCAATTAAAACAACAAATCAATCAACTATATTTTTCCATTTTATTGTATGAAGAGGCAGATGCATTACTGAAAACAAAACAAGCACAATTAAATGCCAAACTAAAAGAAGTGAAATCTGGCATAAAACATGGTGTTATTTTACCTTCTTCAGATAAAATTTTAGAAGCCGAATTATTAAAAACAAATCAATATTTTCAAGAATTGGAAAGCAATAAAATGGCGCTTATCGAAACACTTTCACGTCTTATAGGTCAAACATTAGATGGCTCTACCCTTTTTAAAAACCCGTTATTGAAAATTCAATTAAAAGAAGGTTTAGCCAGGCCTGAATTAGATTTATTTCAATTAAAAAAAGAAGAAATTGAAACTTCAGAAACGTTGATTTCTAAACAAAATTCTCCAATGTTATTTGGCTTTGCAACTGGTGGCTATGGCAGTCCAGGTCTTAATATGCTTGATAATTCGTTTAAATCGTTTTATACAGTTGGTGTTAAATTAAATTGGAATGTTTTTGATTGGAACACCAATAAAAACCAACGCAAATCACTAGCTATAAATAAAGATTTTGTTGATAATGAAATCGAACTTTTTAAACTAAACACGAATATAGAACTTAATAAACAGCAAAAAAATATTGAAAAAATAGATGGCATTATTGCTTCAGATAATGAGATTATCAATCTACGCAAAGATGTGCTAAAAACTGCAGAGTCTCAACTTAAAAATGGTGTCATTACATCTTCTGCTTACGTTACCGAATTAACCAATTTATATGAAGCTGAAAATACACTGGTTAGACATCAAATCGAGTTACAACTTGCTAAAGCGAATTACAATATTATTAAAGGTGAATAAATATTTGCAAATGAAAAAACACAACAACATTTTAGGAATAAGCATTATTGCTTTAAGCTTGCTTTCTTGTAGCGATTCTAATAAAAAAGCTGATGGATACGGAAATTTTGAAGCTACAGAAATAATCATTTCAGCAGAAAATAACGGAAAATTAATGCAGTTTGATGTTAACGAAGGTAACACACTAGAAAAAGGACAATTTATTGGGTATATAGATACCATTCCACTCGCATTAAAGCGTGAGCAATTAGTAGTGTCTAAAGCTTTAATTAGCTCAAAATCTAAAGGTGTGTTGTCTCAAATCAATGTGTTAAATGCAAAATTAAAAACTGCAAATACCAGTAAAACACGAACTGTAAACTTAATCAAGGAAAATGCAGGAACACAAAAACAATTGGATGATGTACAAGGTGAACTCAATGTTATAAAACAACAAATTAGGAGTATAGAAATACAAAATGCACCGGTTGTAAATGAATTAAAATCTATTGATGTGCAACTCAAACAAATTGATGACCAAATTCAGAAAAGCAAAATCATAAATCCTGTAAGAGGAACGGTTTTAACCAAATACGCAGAACCAAATGAAATTACTGCTTTTGGCAAACCATTATACAAAATTGCAGATTTAAATACCATGCAACTCCGCGTTTATGTTAGCGAAACACAATTAGCCACTATTAAAATAGGACAAGAAGTCACAGTTAAAATTGATGCTGCAGAGGCAATGAAATCTTATAAAGGCAAAATTAGTTGGATGGCTTCAGAAGCAGAATTCACACCAAAAATTATTCAAACCAAAGAAGAACGTATTGCTCTGGTTTATGCCGTAAAAATTGATGTAAAAAACGATGGAAGTCTTAAAATTGGTATGCCTGCTGAAATGTGGCTAACTACTGTAGAATGAGTATTTCAGTTGTCAACATATCAAAATCCTATAAAAATGTAAATGCTTTGCAGGACATTTCTTTTAAAGTAAAAGAAGGCGAGCTCTTTGGTATCATTGGTCCTGATGGCGCAGGAAAAACAACGCTTTTTAGAGTTTTAACCACGCTCCTATTTACTGATAAAGGCAGTGCAACTGTTGCTGGTTTTGATGTGGTTGAAGATTATAAAAGTATAAGAAATAGTGTTGGCTACATGCCTGGGAAATTCTCATTATATCAGGATTTAACGGTTGAAGAGAACTTAAATTTCTTTGCTACTATTTTCGGGACAACCATTGAAGCAAATTACGATTTAATAAAAGATATTTATGTTCAAATAGAGCCTTTTAAAAATCGTCGAGCAGGAAAACTTTCTGGTGGTATGAAACAAAAATTAGCGTTGTGTTGTGCTTTAATTCATAAACCAAAAGTTTTGTTTTTAGACGAGCCTACCACAGGAGTTGACCCAGTTTCAAGAAAGGAATTTTGGGACATGCTTAAACGCTTGCAACAAAAAGGGATTACCATTTTGGTATCGACACCATATATGGACGAAGCCGAACTTTGTGATAGAATTGCACTCATTCAAAATGGAAAAATTTTAGAGATTAATACACCTCACGCCATAGTTAAACATTATACGAAGCCAATATATAACGTTCGCGCAAACAACATGTATCAATTAATAAACAGTTTAAATGCATATGAATTTAACCATAGCGTATATCCTTTTGGTGAGTTTGTGCATTATACTGATAGTAGAACAGATTTTAACCCTGATGATTTAAAAGCATATTTAGGAACTAAAAACCTATCAAACTTATACATAGAAAAAACAATAGCGACTATTGAAGATACCTTTATGGAATTAGCAAAATAATGAGCAACAGCAAAGTCATACAAGTAGAAGCGTTAACCAAAATGTTTGGTGATTTCACAGCTGTAAATGCTATTACTTTCGATGTTGAAAAAGGTGAAATATTTGGATTTTTAGGAGCAAATGGTGCAGGAAAAACCACAGCAATGAAAATGCTGATAGGAATTTCAATACCAACTTCTGGTGCAGCTAAAGTTGCAGGATTTGATGTGTTTACTAATGCTGAAGACATTAAGAAGAATATTGGCTATATGAGTCAGAAATTTGCCTTGTATGACGATTTAACGGTTAGAGAGAATATTACATTTTTTGGCGGAATTTATGGTTTATCAAGAAAACGAATCAAAGAAAAATCGAATGCTCTAATAGAAGAATTAGGACTAGAAGAAGTGGCAAACAAGCTAGTTGGTGCTTTACCTTTAGGTTGGAAACAAAAATTATCCTTTTCGGTAGCATTAATTCATGATCCAAAAATTGTGTTTTTAGATGAGCCAACAGGAGGTGTTGACCCAATTACCAGACGTCAGTTTTGGGAAATGATTTACAAAGCAGCCAACCAAGGAACAACTGTTTTTGTAACCACACATTACATGGATGAAGCCGAATATTGTGACAGAGTATCTATTATGGTTGACGGAAAAATTGAAGCGTTAGATACACCTAAAAATCTTAAAGCGCAATTTAATGCAGCAAATATGAACGATGTGTTTTTAAAACTGGCCAGAGGATGAACAGGTTTATAGGTTTTGTAAAAAAAGAATTCTACCATATTTTTAGAGATAAACGCTCGTTGTTTATCCTCTTCGGAATGCCAATTGCTCAAATCTTACTGTTTGGATTTGCTATTACCAATGAAATTAATAATGTGGACGTTGCTATTCTAGACCATTCAAAAGATGCAACTACAGAAGAAATTATTAATAAAATAGCAGCCTCAAAATATTTCAATATTAACCAAATCATTGAAAAAGAATCAGATATTGAAACGGTTTTTAAAAAAGGAAAAGTAAAAGCGGTTTTAAATTTTGAAAAAGATTTTAGTAAGAATCTAATTAAAGACCACAAAGCAACCATTCAAATTATAACAGATGCAACAGACCCAAATACTGCAAATACTATAAGCAATTTTGTGAATGCTATTCTTCAAAAGTATCAAAAACAATTAAATGAAAAAATAACGATTACCTATCAAATTGTACCAGAATCGCGTATGGTTTATAATCCAGAATTAAAAAGTGTTTATATGTTCGTTCCAGGTGTGATGACTATTATTTTAATGCTGGTTTCTGCTATGATGACCTCTATTTCAATCACACGAGAAAAGGAATTAGGTACTATGGAAATACTCTTGGTGTCGCCATTAAAACCCATCCAAGTCATTGTTGGCAAAGTGTTTCCTTATATTTTTCTATCTATAATTAACGCCATAATCATTGTTGTATTAAGTGTTTTTATTTTTAAAATGCCAGTTCAAGGAAGTCTGTTTCTATTAGCAATGGTAAGTATTTTATTTATCATTTCAGCTTTAGCTTTGGGTATTTTAATCTCAACTATTTCGGCAACGCAACAAACAGCAATGATGATTTCTTTAATGGGACTCATGCTTCCTGTTATATTATTATCTGGATTCATTTTTCCTATTTCAAGTATGCCAATACCGCTACAAATAATTAGTAACATTATTCCTGCTAAATGGTTTATCATAATCATTAAAGGCATTATGCTTAAAGGTGTTGGGATACAATTTATATGGAAAGAAACTTTGATTTTATTAGGAATGACACTGTTTTTTATGGCATTGAGTGTAAAGAAATATAAAATTAGATTAGAATAATGAAAACAATTCTATACATCATACAAAAAGAATTCAAGCAAATCTTTAGAAATAAAGGAATGCTTCCTATAATTTTTGTTTTGCCTCTACTCCAACTTGTCATTCTATCTAATGCTGCTACTTTTGAAGTTCAACATATTAAATTCGGATATATTGATAATGACCATACATCTACATCAAGAGCGTTAATAGAGCGATTTAATGCGTCAACCTATTTTGATGTCTTAACTAATTTTCCTTCGGAAGCTATAGCTAGTTCAGAAATGCTTAAAGGAGACGTTGATGTTGTTTTAGAAATTCCACATTATTTTGAACGTGATTTACAAAAAGAAAAGCACAACAGTTTAGGTGTTACCATTAATGCCATTGATGGTGCAGCTGCTGGTGTTGAAAATGTATATCTAACGCAGATTATTCAAAACTTTAATAAACAATTGAAAGTTGATTTAACACAGCTTTCAGACCAACAAGTACAGCCAACACAAATTGAAACTATTCCACTATTTTGGTATAACGAAACGCTAAACTATAAAACCTTTATGGTTCCAGGAATATTAGTATTACTGGTAACCATGATTACTTTGTTTTTGTCAGGAATGAATATTGTTAGAGAAAAAGAGGTTGGTACTTTAGAACAAATAAATGTGACACCAATTAAGAAAAGTCAGTTTATAATTGGTAAACTCTTTCCGTTTTGGGTTATCGGAATGGGTTTGTTAACTGTAGGATTAATATTAGCACGATTAATTTTTAATGTGCCAATGATTGGAAGTTTATTTCTAATGTACTTCTATACTTCTATCTATATTTTAGTGATTTTAGGCATAGGCTTATTCATTTCAAACTTCACAGAAACCCAGCAACAGTCTATGTTTATAGCTTGGTTTTTTACTGTCATTTTTATTTTAATGAGTGGTTTATTTACACCCATTGAAAGTATGCCAAAATGGGCTCAAATTGTTACAGAATTTAACCCAATTAAGTATTTCGTAGAAGTAATGCGAATGGTAATGCTTAAAGGCTCTGGTTTTACAGATATTCTTCCGCAGTTATTAAAAACATTGCTTTATGCTTTAATAATGAATGGTTTGGCAGTTTGGAGCTACAAAAAAACAACGTGATTTTATATCTCTGCCCTGCTTTTAGCCAAATCGAAGATTCAAGAAATCATTAATTAAAAATGATAATCAATGAGTAAAGCTCAAGTTACATTACGCTGTACATTAAAATAGTGCAAATGCTTATTTTCTAATCATAGAGGTTTATAAACAATTTGTAGGTTTGCATCACTGCTTTATTCAATAATAAAAAAGAATAACTATATTCACTTTTTATTATCTCTTTCAAAAATTGAAATTTCATTAATGCCACATAAAAAGAAATTTGGAACCTTTGCAGGTGTCTTTACGCCTTCTATTTTAACCATTCTCGGTGTTATCATGTATATGCGTTTGGGCTGGGTTGTTGGTAACGCTGGCCTAGTTGGAGCTATTATAATTATTATAATTGCCCATGTTATAGCGGTTACTACAGGTTTAAGCGTATCGTCCGTTGCTACAGATAAGAAAATTGGTGCTGGTGGCATTTATTATGTGTTGTCCAGAAGTATGGGGGTTCCCATTGGAGGCTCCATTGGTATAGCCTTATTTGTTGGAACGGCATTTTCAATTGCTTTATATTTAATTGGTTTCGCAGAAAGTTTTAATGCTTATCTTGGATTTGGAACCACCATAAATGATTTAAGATTAACAGGAACTATTGCACTTTTCTCACTCACAGCTTTAACCCTTATTAGTACGTCAATTGCACTTAAAACTGAATTTATTATTCTAGCCGCAATTGTAGTTTCACTCATCTCCATATTTTTAGGCTCCTCAGAATTTGCTCCTACAACAATTCATTTATTTTCAGATGATGACAGTGTGCCTTTAGAAGTTGTATTTGCCGTGTTTTTCCCTGCCGTAACTGGTTTTACCGCTGGAATTGCTATGAGTGGCGATTTAGAAAACCCGAAACGATCTATTCCTCGCGGTACGCTACTCGCTATTAGCGTTGGACTTATAGTATATATTGTGCTTGCTATTTTTATGGCTTTTACAATCAATTCTGAAGCCTTAAAATCAGATTATAATATCTTGATGAAAATGGCGCTTTTCGCCCCTGCTGTTGTGGCTGGAATTTGGGGAGCAACATTATCTTCAGCTTTAGGAGGTATTCTTGGAGGCCCTAGAATTTTGCAAGCCATGTCTATTGATAAAGTAACACCAGCATTGTTTAGCAAAGGAAAAGGTTCGACTAATGAACCCGTTTATGCTTTATTTCTTGCTTTTATTATTGCTGAAATAGGTATCCTCATAGGAGAATTAGACATTATTGCTCGGGTTGTTTCTATGTTTTACTTAACCGCTTATGGTTTTATAAATATTTCCTTTTTCCTTGAAAGCTGGGCGAATCCTGACTTTCGACCTTCGTTTAAAGTGAAACGCTGGATTGGGTTAATTGGTTTTATTGCTTGTTTCGCCGTGATGTTTAAATTAGATATGATGGCCATGATTGCCGCTTTGGCTGTTATTAGTGCGATGTATTTTGGGTTACAACGTAAGGAAGTAAAATTGCAGTCTAATGACGTTTGGAAAAGTGTTTGGGAAAATGTAGTCAATAAGGGCTTGAAAAAAATTGATGCTCAAGTAGAGGAAAATTCGAATTGGAATCCCAATATTATTCTATTTAGCGGTAAAAGTGATCATCAATCGTACTTATTAGAGTTATGCAAAACTGTTTCTGGTCGAACAGGTATTGTTACTAATTTCAAGCTGATTTTAGATAAAGAAAATAATAAACCACCTTTAAAAAAAATAGATCAGGTCGTTCGAGAGGACATGTTTCAGGACCTAGGAATTTTTGCCAGACAAATAAAAGTAGATAATATTTATAGTGGTATAACTAATATTGCATCTACCTTTGGTTTTTCTGGCGTTGAACCTAATACCATTATGATGGGTTGGCCAAAGGGTTTAGAGAATTCGAAAGAATACTCTAAAATGACTCAAACCTTATTACACCTAGATTATAATTTGTTGTATTTGGATTTTGATAGGAGTTCTAAATTTGGCAATTATAGTTCTGTTGATTTCTGGTGGCGAGAAACTGATAGTAAAAATGCTGAAATGATGCTCAATATTGCACGTTTCATCATCGCGTCTCCAAATTGGAATAGCGCAAATATTAGAGTGCTCTTTGTTAATAATAATAACATTGATGTTACTATTATTGAATCTAAAATTTTAAAACTGGTTGAAGATTTGCGTGTGAATGTGGACATAAAAATCATCAATAATGCTGTAGAACAAAAAACGTTTTATAATATTATTATAGATGAATCAAAAACGACCAACCTTACTATAGTTGGAATACCTGATTATAACATTGAAAAGCAGGCCGAATTTGTTCTAAAAACGAATAATTTATTCGAATCTATTGGCTCTACCCTTTTAGTTAAGGCAGCACATAATTTTAATGAGCTTGATTTAGATTTGCACAATAAACTTTAATGTTTATTAGTGTTATATCATTTTATAACCAATGAACCTTTAGGTCTTCGAACCATGATAATTGTGTCTCAAAAAAAACCTTTCTTTTAATTTTAAATCTATTTTCCAAATGTTGACAATGTTGTTGCAAGAATCTTATCTCTATGTAACATCGTATTTCGCGTAACCTGAAAAAAGACTTGAATAAGTTTGGCTTACAGCTAAACTCATCCTCAAGTTTCATTAATATAGTAGAAGAAAAATTTATGAATTTTTTTATGAAACAGTAATTAGACAAAACAAGATGATTAAATTTAACATAAATATTTGAATAATTCTAACAATAGATTAACATACATTATCGTTTGAAATATCTATATTCGACATTCTAAAAAAACACCAACCTTGTTTAATAACATGAAATTAGTAATTGCATTTATTCTGACCTTCTTGTTCAGTAATATCAATGCGCAAAAGAGAATGCAAATTCAACCAATTAAGGTATTACAATTTGAGCAAGATGTACTTACAGATTCTACTAAACAAAACGGTGTATTGAATACTTTGACTACTATTGATATTAAAAAAGATAATTGGGACAATACTATTTACAATCCTTACAAAGGAATTACCGTTAAATTTCCTTTCCAAATACAATTTAAAGATTCTAATTATTCGTCACCAATTAAAATTGATAAAGTGGTTACTTCGCGTTATGGTTGGCGTCGTGGTCGGGCACATAAGGGTATCGATATTGATTTAGTTACTGGCGATAGTCTCTTTGCCATGTTTGATGGTATTGTTCGAATGGCACGATACAATACTGGTCATGGTAAAACTATTGTTTTACGGCATTACAATGGTTTAGAAACTACTTATGCACATCTATCTAATTATGGTGTAAAAGAAAATGATACCATTTTTCGAGGAGGATATATAGGTAAAGGAGGTACTTCAGGAAATGCTAGAGGTAGTCACTTGCATTTAGTCGTAAATTATAAAGGAATCTCTATTAATCCAGAGTATATTTTTGCATTTAATGATAAAAATACGATAAGATCTCAAGAGCTTTGGATTACAAAAAAATGGACGCAACCAGTATACCATAATTCTAAACGGCAAAGTAAAATTAAACTTTATATTACTGAAGACGATGCTGTAGCAAGTTTACAACTACAAAGGGAAGTCTATATAGTAAAACGAGGCGATACACTTTCTAGAATCTCTGCTAGAAATAATGTTTCTATTGCTTCACTTTGTAAAACCAATGCTATAAATAAAAGGTCTACGCTTCGTATTGGGCAAAAAATTGTTATAGAAAAATAGGAGCCTATCTAATTTACCAAACCTTTATTCTTTCTGATTCTGGTTTATAATTAGCATCTTCTGGTTGTAAATTAAAAGCTTTATAAAATGGTGTAAAGTTCATTAGTGGTCCATTAACACGCCAGATTGGTGGCGAATGAGGATCTGTTGCTACATAATTACGTAAGTATTCATCTCGTGTTTTAACACGCCAAATACGTGCAACAGATAAACAAAAACGTTGATCTGGTGTATGCCCAGCAATTTTGATAGTATTTTGTCCTTGTTCTGTCATTTTAAAAGCATCATAGGCAATAGCAATTCCTGCATTATCTGCTGTGTTTTCACCAACGGTTAAAGCTCCTTTTAAATGCACACTATCCAGTACAGTAAATGCATCGTATTGCTCAACGATTTTTTGTGTATTGGCTTTAAATTGGGTATAATCTTCTTCGGTCCACCAATTTTTTACATTACCGTATTTATCATATTGTGCGCCTCGGTCATCAAATGCATGTGTAAATTCATGCCCAATCACCATGCCAATCCCTCCATAGTTAACTGCATCGTCCACATATAGATCAAAATAAGGCGATTGTAAAATGCCCGCTGGAAAAACAATTTCATTTAATGATGCATTATAATATGCAGTCACTGTAGATGGTGTTGTATGCCATTCGTCTCTATTTGGTGCTTTATTTAATTGATTTATATCGTATTGATAGGCCTCTCTGCGGATTGAAACTACGTTTTCGAAATATGAATCTCTTTTTATGTTTACATTCTCATAAGTTCTCCAAACATCTGGATAGCCAATTTTCTTATTAATGGCATATAACTTATCTTTTGCTTTTAGCTTGGTGCTATCGCTCATCCAATCGAGTTGGTTTATTCTGTTCTCTAATGCTTTTTGAAGATTGTTAACAAGCTCTAATGCTCTCTTTTTGGCGTCTTCATTAAAATAACGTTTTACATATAGTTGTCCCAGGGCAAAGCCAATATTTTCATCAACATTCTGAACCATTAATTGCTCTCGTGACTTTTGTACAGATTGTCCAGTTAATACTTTAGAATATGTAAAAGAAGCATCTTGAAAAGGTTGACTTAATATGTTGGCATACGTACTAATGGTATTTGCCTTTAAGTAGGTTTTCCAATCTGCTAACGAAACAGATTCGAGCATCTTGTTTAGTTTATCATAATAGGCAGGTTGCATTATATTTAAAGAATCTATTGTCACATCTAAATGTGAAAACAGGTCTGCCCAACCAATATTAGGTTGGGTTTTATCAATCTTTGATACAGATAATTTATGGTAATTTGCCTTTACATCTCTACGCTCAATGCGTGTTTTATGAGATTCTGCCAATTGCTTTTCTATATCATAAACAATATCAGCTTTTTGTTTAGCTTCTTGAATGTTTACGAGTTCAAACAATGTTGAAATATAATTTTTATAGGCATCTTGAATTGCAACTACAGACGAATCAGCTATAAAATAATAATCACGATCTGGCAAACCTAGTCCTGTTTGACTTAAATGCACGATGTTGATGCTACTATTTTCGTCGTCTGGAGAAATATAAGGAGCAATTATGGAATAGTCGCTCGATTTAATTTGATTGGCAACAAATGTCATTAATGTTGGTATATCACTAATTGAATCAACTTCATCCAAAAGTGATTGAATTGGTGTATATCCTCTATGATTAATACTGACTGTATCCATACCAGACGCATAAAAATCGCCAACTTGTTGCTCGATACTACCTACTGGATGTGTGGTAGCAGATACTTCTTCTAATATATTTTGAAGCAACTTCTTTTGAGGAATATTTAAAAATCGATAGGCTCCCACTCCTACCTGATCATCGGCAATTACAGCTTCATCATACCACGTTCTATTTACGTGATTAAAGAAATCATCTCCAGGTTTTATAGATTGATCTATACCATCAAAGATAATTTGCTTTTGTTCTATTGGACTTTCCTTTTTACAGGTAGTGAAGAGGCATGTAATACATGCTAAAAAAAGAATTTTTTTCATTTGATTAATTATATATTTTACTAAAGATCCTTAAATTTTATCCTAATACATTAGTGCCTTGAGGACTTTACTTGTTTTCCTCCTGGAGCCATTGAGTTTGTTATACCAGAAAGTAAGGTTTTCCAGATATAATTTCCTAAACCTTTATATGTGTCACGTTTAAATGACATAACAGAAACACGTGTTTTACCTTTTTTATTCGGATTTGATTTTTTAATAACCGAATTAACACTCCAACTTAAAAACTTGTTTTTCTCAAAAGTGCCAGCCTTAAAAACAGTTGCTTCAAGGTTATGGTAGAGCATTGTCATACTACCGTTTGATTCATGGTTGTTTGCGCTAGCAACAAAGGTCATAGAGTCTAAATTTCCATTTAATACTTTTAATCCAATTGCAGGAAACAATGCCGAATCGAACAATTTTAATTTGGCGGTACCAAGATTACCATTAAAATTAAAACCTTGATTCTTTAGTGAAAAATCTGCATTTATCTTCAATGGTGCTTTTTTCATTAATCTAGCATCTAATTCGAGTGACATTGGGTGTTCTCGATTAACAGATGTAATATTTAGGATAGAAGCATTAACTTTATCAAAAGATAGAATCATTATCGTATCCCGATTTACTGTATGCTCCTCGATTAGGACTTCACTGTTTGCTATTTTTACTTTCTTAACCTCTAATGGTGTTTTCATATTTTGCAAACTAATATGAGGTAGTGATTTGTTTTTATCTTCATTAAAAGGTCTCCTTTTATCCTTGTATAATTCCATATCTAGCCCTGAAATAGCAAGACTATCGATAAATATTCCTTCCTTGTTAAGAAGTTTATCTAATCGAAAGTTATAGATATTAAGCGCATCGAGTTCAACATCAAAAACATCTTTGCTAAAAGTATAGGACAAGGCAAGTTTACGCTTTGGTATTTGAGGTTTTAGACTCAATTTATTAATTGTAATCAAGTTTTTATTAAAATTGAAACCTAATTTATCAACTAAAATATCATACTTAATGGTGTTTACATTTAATTCGATCTTTTCGATTTCGAAAGAATCCTTTACAGGTAATAATTTAAAAACATGTGAATCTTGTTCTTCTAATTTAAACCCGCTAGACTCAAAGCTTAAAGGCTCATTTTTAAAAGTAGTTTCATTCGAGTTTACATTAACACTTTCATAAATAAAATCATTTACTTTAATTTTATTAATTCTAAAACCTTTGAGCTTCTTTATATAAATAGAGTCTAAATTGAGAGCCTTTTTTTCTTTAGAAATTTTTTTGATCTCATCATTTTTAAAATTTTTAACATGTAGACCATTAATTTCCAGATTACTAACATTAATTTTATCACTAAAAAGTAAGTCTATGAAGCTAATACCATTAAACCCTACTGAAGATATTGATACAGAATCTAAAGCTTGCTTTTTTAAGTCATTTTTAATTAAGCTATCTAAAGCAACCTCTTTTGGTATTAAAGTAATATTATTTAAATATAATGAACCTCTTATTAATTTAAATTGAGTGCTTTCTATTTGAGCAGTATAATATTTTGAATCGTTTTTTAATAAAATCTCTGAAATTTTATTCGTAATCTTTGAAGAAACAATGCTATTGATTAGAAAAATAACTAAAATTAATCCAGCAATAATGACAATACTCTTTCGAGTAAATTTTAAATTGGGCATATAAAATGTGATTTACTTAAAGCCCTAAATTAATAAATAATTAATCATTAACCTTAGTTAGAAATAATTTTGTTTAGAAGGATTCTTAAAAGATTAAAATTTACAAAGTGAATTCTATACTTATATTGACGGACTATTTTGAACAAGTATAATATTTTTATTCGCTACAAACATATCATCTTGTTTTACCAGCTTCAAAATATTATCTATTCCCTTTTTCTTTAATCTAGTACGACAACGTTTTGTAATTAACGGATCGTCATCAAAAAGAAAAGCTTCAAGATCATATTCGGTTTGACCAGACTCTTTAATTACTGGAAATATTTGCTTCATCCCTCTTGTTTTAGGATATGTAATTGGCTCGAATGCCGAACCTGGAATAAAAGTATAAAATGTATATGTTCCATCAGAATCAGTTCTTACCCAACCTCTATGCTGCACATAACGTTTGTCGTTATCAGTTTTTATTTGGTAATCACCGTTTTCATCTGCATGTTCTATATACAAAAGAACATCTTTAGCAGGCGTGGTTCCATCACTTTCAAAAATAGTTCCTGTGATTTTTAGTTTATTTGATTTTGAGTTAAAATCAGGGATTGTATCCGTATTATTTAATTGCTTTTCAGCATAATCATAAATTGGATTACGTTCTTTATAATCTGAAGTAGAATCTTGTGCAATAATCGTATTGTAGGTACTCATAAAACAAAGAAGCAAAATAGGGACGATTAGCTTTTTCATGATAATATAAATTATTTAATTACCTTAAAACTATAGCAATATGAGAATGACACCTAAAAAATCGTATGAACTCTTAAAATTTACGATGAAATGGAATAATTCAATAAAAACAGAAAATTATGCCATTTTTACGTCTGTTAAAAGTAACCGTTAATCGAATTACACAATTTGTTATACAGCTGATTTTATTGCCTTATATGGAAAAATTAATAAGAGAATATTACGCTTATTTCTTTTTATTACGTTTATTGTAATTTTTATCGCCTCGTGTTTTAGGTTTTTTGTATTTGGCTTTAATCATATACTGATAAGATCCTCCTTTATTTGTTTTCTTATTTTTTTCAGATTTCTCGTGAAAGCTTTCGCCACGCTCAAAACCATCACTTTGTTTATGAGGGTTATTTGGCTCTAAATTTTTAGGTTGTTCTTCTGGTGTCAGTTTGGTAGAAACTTCAATATTTTCAGGAAATGGAAGTTGATTAATCTCCATTTTCATAAGTGTTTCGATGGCTTCTTTGTAATTAATTTCTTTATCTGAATAAAATAATAGAGATTCACCTTTTTTTTCTGCCCTACCTGTACGACCAATACGATGCATATAATTTTCAGGAAAACGTGGTGTATCAAAATTAATAACATGTGTAATGTCGTTTAAATCAAGTCCACGGGCCATAACATCTGTGGTAACTAATATTCTATTTTTACCTTCGTCAAATTGTTTTATAGAACGAATTCTATAATTTTGTGTTTTATTTGAATGCAGAACGCAAATCTCATCATTATATAATTCTTGTAACACTTCAAACAAACGATCTGCACTTCTTTTATTTGAAACAAAGACAAGCACCTTTTTAAATTTAGATGAATCTTTTAATAAGAATGTGAGTAAGTTCACTTTTGTATAAAAATTCGGAACAGCAAAACTGCTTTGAGCAATGTTGTCCAAGGGAGTACCACTTAAGGCTATCGATATTTTTTTTGAAGATGTAAAAAAACTAGTAATTAATTCATCTATATCGTCAGTCATTGTTGCTGAAAACATAATGTTCTGACGATTTTTAGGTAATAGCTCAAATAAATTAGTAAGCTGAAATCGAAACCCTAAATCAAGCATAACATCTACTTCATCTATTACTAATTTTTTAATTGATTTTAATAATAGTGAGCGGCTTAATACCAAATCATATAAACGACCTGGTGTTGCAACTATAATATCTTGGCCTTCTGAAACTAATGCTTTTTGCGTGTTTATGTTGGTACCACCATAAACTCCTACTACTCTATTATTAAGATATTTACTAAATTTTTCAATCTCCTCTACAACTTGTAAAACTAGTTCGCGCGTCGGGACTAAAATTAAAATTCTTGGATGCTTTTCTTTCGAAAACTTAAGTCCTTGCAATATTGGTAGCATATATGCAAATGTCTTTCCAGTACCAGTTTGTGCAATACCAACAACATCTTGACCTGATGAAATTACAGGAAACGATTCAGATTGAATTCGTGTTGGATTGGTAAATCCTAGATCTGTTATAGCGTAGCGTAGTTGGTTAGAAATATTAAATTCGTCAAAGGATTGCATCACATTGTTTTTTGCAAAAATAGGGCATTGAAAATACTTTATGGTTAAACTGTTTATCGAAAATAAGCGAATTATGTTAATCCTTCTTTTCTTTACTTATAAAACGCTGAAATATTGTAATTTTTTTTCGTGTATTTATAAAATAAACACCTGTTAATAATATAACAGCAGCCATTACAGATTGTGTAGTTATATGTTCGTTTAAAACGTACCAGCCTAAAAGTAAAGCTATAATTGGATTCACATAGGTGGAAGTTGCAACTTTTTCTGGGGAAACTACTTTTAATAAATAATTAAACGATGTAAAAGCAACAATACTACCAAAAATAATTAACAGAAACATAGACCATAAGGATTCTTCGCTCCATTGCATTGGAGAGACCCAAGTTTCACCAAATAATAAACTTGCAATAAAAAGTATAATACCTCCAAATAGCATTTGATATCCAGTATTTACAAAATAATTTTTCGGAAGATCTGCTTTACCAATAAATAGGCTACCGTAAGCCCAACTTAACATACCTGCAAATATCATAATCATTCCTGTAATACTTCCTTCTTGATTTAATATTTCTTTTTGACTAACTAATAAATAGATTCCAATGAAACCGAATACAACTCCAATATATGACATCAATGCAATTTTTTTACCTTGTAGAACTCGCATTAAAATAAGAACTATTAATGGCTGTGCAGAAATCTCTAATGCTGCAAAACCACTATCTACATATTTAAGAGCCCAAACAACAATACCATTCCCAAATGCTAAAAATAAAAACCCAGCAATAATGGTGTTAATTAATTGCCTAATAGTAATTTTAATTGACTTCCTCATAGCAATTGCAATCGCAAAAATGAGTAATCCTGCAATAATAAATCGTATGGAAGCCAGCATAAAAGGTGGTAATTCTGCAACGACTATTTTATTTAACAAATACGTAGATCCCCAAATTACGTATATAGAGAAAAACGCTAAAATAATTAGAAGATTTTTTGGGATTTTACTCATTATTTTGGTTACAATTTAATGGATTATTACTAAAAGTTATGTGGTTTTTAAAATATCTCGAATAATTTTTAAATGATGTTCTGTATGAATATTTAAAAATATTTCTGTTTCCTCCTTATTAAGCTGACCAAAAATATGATGTATAAAATTTGAATTTGCATCTAATGTTTTAAACCCTTCAATATTTAATTTTGCAAAATTTAATTGTTCAATTAAATCTTTTTCGCTAAAAATTTCAGGAGGCAATACAACAGAAGGTGCCTTGGCAACACCTCGAGGAAAAGAATTAAGTTCAAAACTCTTTTGTTTGTATTTATTATGAGATCTTTTATAATTAATTGGTTCTGAATCTCTTATTGCTTTTGTAACAATATTTATCGCCTTTAATATATGATAGCATTGCCAACCAACATTTGATTTAGAAACATTTTCAGAAATATTGTCTTTATATTCAAAATAGTCCTCAAGTTCATTTAGTTTAGATAAAAGCTTGTCATAATTGCTCATAAGTAAAATTTAATATTATTAATTGTTAACATATAAAAATTTGAATCGAATTTTATTGATTCGTTAAGCTTGCAGCAAGAAGTTAACACTAAAGAACCTTTAAAATTAGTTTTCCCTTTTTATCTCCAGAAAATAATCTTTTAAAAGTCATTGGGAAGTTCTCAATGCCTTCATAAATATCTTCTCTACTTATTAGCTGTCCTTGCATCATCCATTGATTCATTTCAATCGCAGCCTTCTGGTAATCTTTGGCATAATCGAAAACTACCATACCTTGCATAGTTGCGCGATTTACTAATAATGACATATAGTTTCGAGGGCCAGACATCGCTGTTGTATTATTGTATTGAGATATTGCTCCGCAAATAACAATTCTAGCATGCATACGAATTTTTGCTAAAGCAGCTTCAAGAATTTCACCGCCAACATTATCAAAATAGACATCAATACCTTTTGGGCATATTGTATTTAATTCTTTTAAAACATTTTTAGATTTATAATCTATTGCAGAATCGAATCCTAGTTCATTAACAAGATAATCACATTTATCTTTACCTCCAGCGATACCAACAACTGTGCAGCCTTTTATTTTGGCAATTTGTCCAACCACGCTGCCAACTGCACCTGCTGCACCAGAAACCAAAACAGTTTCTCCTTTTTTAATCTTACCGACTTCGAGGATACCAAAGTAGGCTGTCATTCCTGTCATTCCTAAAACACCAAGATATTTTGGCATTGGAGCTAAAGTATCATCTACTTGATGCCAACCATTACCATTAGTTATACTATATTGTTGTACACCTCCTAAACCAGTAAGACAATCCCCTACTTTATAATCTGGATGATTATTCGTTTTTATAACCTTACCAATCACACCAGCACGCATGACTTCGCCTATTTGAATCGGCTCGATATACGATTTATTGTCATTCATCCAACCTCGCATAGCTGGATCTAAAGATATATAATGGTTTTGTACTAGAAGTTCGCCTTCCTGAAGTTCTTTGATAGGGTTTTCCTCTAAAGTCCAAGTTTCTGAATCTGGAACCCCTATTGGACGTTTACTAAATAAAAGTTGTTTGTTCATATAAAATTCAATTTCTTCTAAAATTAAGAAAATGATTGTAATGAACTTAATAAATAGGTTAGATTTTCTTTACTTTAACTGCATTCATGCCTTTCATACCTTTTTCTAACTCAAAAGATACGCTATCGTTTTCTGCAATTTCATCAATCAAACCACTTACATGCACAAAATATTTTTCTTGATTTTCTGAATCTAATATAAACCCAAACCCTTTTGAAGTATCAAAAAATGAAACTTTACCATTTCTAATTGGATCAAATGCTACTTTATCGCCAGGTAATGTTTTAGGAATACTTACTTCTATCGTTTCTGCATCAACCTTTTCTCTTAATGTAGGATCTGGTGGTGTATCTGTTAAGTTTCCATTAAAATCTACATAGGCAAACTCTATACCTTTTGGGTTTTCTTTTGCAGCAGCTTTACGAGCTTCCATTTTCTTTCTCTTATCCTCACGTTTTTTTAAACGTTTTTTTTCTTTTTCACTTTTATTAAAAGTTTGTTGAGATTTAGCCATTCGTTTTTTTAAAGTTTACTAATAATTCCAATATAAAAGATGTTTTTGCAAAACCAAAGAAATTAATGAGAAATTTATTTAATGAGTGCAATAGAGACTTAAATATTGTGCAAATATAAGATTAAGATTTTAATTTTAGAAATGTACATTGGTGTTGCCAATAAACCTACATAATAATTTCTTTAAATGTAATACCAAGCTTATTTTGGATTTCATGTAGTTTTTGTAATTCGCCAGGAATAATTAAGGCTATAGATTTCCCTGTTTTTCCTGCTCTTGCAGTTCTGCCACTGCGATGCGTATAATATTCTAATTGTTCTGGTAACTGATGATGAATTATAAATGCTAAATTATTAACATCAATACCTCTTGCAGAAACATCTGTAGAAATAAGTACTTGAAGCGATTCATTTTTAAAAGCACGCATGACTTTATCACGCTCTTTCTGTTGCATATCACCTTCTAACGCTCCTACCGAAAATCCTTCGTTTTTAAGTTTCTCGGTTAGATTTTGTGTACCTGCTTTTGTTCTACAAAAAATGATGCCACGATCATTATCATGCCTGTCTAATATACGTGTAATAATATTAAGCTTGTCTTTTATAGATGTTGTTACATATTGATGTGTAATATTTGCATTTACCAACGCATTCTTATTTACCTCAACACGCACGGCATGAGGCGACATGTACGTTTTTATAATACGCAGTATTTCTTCTGGCATTGTCGCCGAAAACAACCATGTATAACGTTTACCAACGGTATACTTTAATATTCTATTTAAATCTTGCTTAAAGCCCATGCTTAACATCTCATCGGCTTCATCTAAAACAAGTGTTTTTATATTTTTAATATCAATATCTCCTCGCTCAATTAAATCAAGTAATCTACCTGGTGTTGCCACAACAATATGAGTGGTTCTTTGTAAAGCTCTAATTTGCTTTTCAATTTTCTCACCACCATATACACCTTCGGCAAAAATTTTCGATTCGTTATACTTCGTAAATTTAAAAAGTTGTTTTTTAATTTGTTGTACTAATTCACGTGTTGGTGCTAATATCAGCCCTTGTATTTCGTTTTTTGAAGTATCTATATGATGCAACATCGGTAAACCATATGCAGCTGTTTTGCCAGTTCCTGTTTGTGCCAAACCAATAAAATCTGTTTCGGTTTCTACCAATACCGGAATCGCTTGCTCCTGTATTTCTGTTGGCTCTTTAATATTTAATTCTTTTAAGGATTTTATATATTCCTTTTTAATCCCTAAATCTAAAAATGATGACATACCTGTTCTTTATATTTTACAAAGGTATGGTTAATTATATGCTTCAGAATAATAATATGTACTTTTGATTTTCAATTTATAAACACAAAAATTCTGCACCAAAATAATATTCATAATGCCGATTACGATTTTGATGCTTTAATTACTAGTCATCCAGAATTGAAAAATTTTGTTTTTACAAATGATTATGGTACAATCAGCATTGATTTTTCAAATTCTGAAGCCGTATTTCATTTAAACAAATCGCTTTTATTACATTATTATAATGTAAGTGATTGGAATATTCCAGAAAATTACTTGTGCCCACCTATTCCAGGACGTGCAGACTATATTCATCATATTGCAGATTTACTTGCTGAAGATAATTTAAATAATAATATTAAAGGTTTAGACATTGGTGTTGGGGCCAATTGTATTTATCCAATTCTTGGAGTCCAACTTTACGATTGGAATATGGTTGGCTCTGATATAAATTTGGAAGCTATTGAATCTGCTAAAGTAAACGTAAATGCTACCAACCCATTCACGAATCATATAGAAATTAGGCATCAAGAGAATAACGCAAATATTTTCTATGGAATAATTAAAATAGACGAATATTTCGATTTTACGATGTGTAATCCTCCTTTTTATGGGTCAAAAGAAGAAGCGACTAAAGCTAGTTTACGAAAGTTAAAGAACTTAAAATTAGGAAATCGATTAGATTTAAATTTTGGAGGTCAAGCCATGGAACTTTGGTGTAACGGCGGTGAGGCATTGTTTATAAAACGAATGATTAAACAAAGTCTCGATTTTAAAAATCAAGTTGGTTGGTTTACTTGTTTAATTTCTAAAAAAGAAAATCTAAAGAATATTTATAAGCAATTGAATAAATTATCTGTCACCCATAAAACCATAAACATGCAACAAGGAAATAAGATAAGTCGATTTGTAGCCTGGAAATTTAAATAGATTATTCTTCCGGTAATCTACCATGAATCTTTAAAAACATATCGTCAAAATTGGTACGTAAGTAAGCACGTAATTTCTTTCGATAATCGTCTTTGAGCCATGCGATAAAATTATATGTGCTCTTACAAATACATTTACTATAACGTTGGATTCTATGATCTATATCGTCGCCTAGTTTCTTTGCTAAATCTAATGCATCATAAACATCTTCACTATTTTCTACACATAAAACAGCATGATGCTCTATAGATCGTTCAAGCACAACTTTTGAAGACTCTCCTTTTTTAATAGACTCTACATAAACTTCATTAATATTTAAATAGACTTCTTCAGAATTACCAAATTCGGCTCTTAACTCGTCTGGCATAATATATTTAAAGTTGCTTTCTAATTCTTCATCATTAAGCAAATTGTCTAAATAAAAGTTAGGAGATCTAAAAATACGTTGCCAATCTAAATCTGCTCCCCAAGGGCCAAAACGGTGAAAGTTATTTCCTAAATCAATTACTTTAAACGTGTTTTTATTTTTTAAAATTCTAGATCCACGACCAATCATTTGGTAATAAAGGGTCAATGATTTTGTCGCCCTATTTAATATAATAGATTCGACTGTTGGTTCATCAAAGCCAGTAGTTAAAATACTTACCGATGTCAAAATAGCATCTGGTGTTTCTTTAAACCATTTTAAAATAGCAGCTCTTTCTTTTTTAGAATTTGTATTATCAAGATGTGCAATAGGATATCCTGCTGCTCTAAAGGTTTCATATACATATTGTGATGTATGAATACCATTATTAAAAATTAATGTTTTCTTACCTTTCGAGCATTCTTCGTAAGCATGCAACAACTTGGTAAGCATGTCAAAATTATTATATAAATCTTCAGACGATTTTACGGTATAATCTCCGTTTGCACCAACAACTAATGAAGTTAATCCAACATTATAGGAATATACTTCTGCTCGAGATAAAAACTCATTCGATATTAAAGACTCGATGGTTTCTCCAACAATAAGTTCGTTATAATTATCTTTCATCGGAAGCTTTATATTCGAACTCAAAGGTGTTGCAGTAACACCTAAAATGAAAGATTTTTCGAAAAATTTAAATAATTTTGTAAATGAATTGTAATGTGCTTCGTCAATAATAACTAAACCTATATCAGAGATGTCTAATTTGTCTTCGGTTAAACGATTGTTTAGCGTTTCGACCATAGCAACAAAACAACTATAGTTTTCCTGATCGTCAAGATTTGCTTTACTATCGACCACCTTATTTTCTACATTAAACTCTGTAAGCATTCTTGATGTTTGCTTGCAAAGTTCTATACGATGCGTCATTACAAGAACCTTGGTTTTGTGATGTTTTAAAAACTGTCTTACAATTTCTGAAAAAATGACCGTTTTCCCTCCTCCTGTAGGTAATTGGTATAGTAGATGATAATCTTCTGGTGCATCTTCAAAGCATTTAAAGATTTTTTCGATTGCTCCATGTTGGTAATTGTATAAGCTTTTACCAACTTTTATGTCATCTAATTCTAATGTAGTGATTGTGTTGCTCATATTTGAAGTTGCAAAAATACAACCTAAAAAGAGTTTTTGATAATTTTTACAGTTTTTTTATTAACCTAAATTGTTAGTTCTTAACAGTAGGAGAATATAAAAAGAGCACTAAAATTATTTTCACGCTCTTTTAAACGAAATATACTTGTGGTTAATTAGTGAATTATATTTTAAATGCTGTTTATTCCTTTAAAAACTCTTGTTTTTGAAACAAAAATAAATTGCTGAATTCTTAATATGCGTTTCTAGGAAAAATGTAAGATCTGAAATAAAAAAGTGCCTATTAAACAGTAATAAATTACTAAATAGGCACTTCGAGTTAATTCTCCCTAAGAATTAATTAATAGCACTGTAAATATATATGTTTATAGGATTTGATGCAATACCCATTAATAGGTATATTTCTATTTTTTTAGAAATTATATTTACTTTCTAAAGCATACCGAAGGAGCTCACCAGAACCTTTTAAATTCAGTTTCTGAATCATGTTTTTTCTATGAGTTTCAACAGTTGTTTTACCAATAAAAAGTATGGCGGCAATTTCGTGATTGGTTTTACCTTGTGCTATTAATTTTAGAATTTCGATTTGACGATTCGTAAGCACACCTTTGGCTTTTTTAGAAGATGTCGTATTGTTTAATATAATGTTAGAATCGTAATATGTGCCGCCTTGACACACCTTTCTAACTGCTTCCAATAGTTCTTTTAAACTAGAGTTTTTTAAAATATAACCTTTGGCACCAGCATCTAACATTTGCGAAACAGCTTCGTCTTGGTCAAACATTGTAAATGCAATAACTTTTGTAGAAGGAGATAATTTTGTAATAATTCTAGTTGCTTCAATACCATTCATTAATGGCATTCTAATATCTGAAATTACGACGTCTGGTTTTTTTCTTTCTACTACATCACATAAGTCTTTACCATTATTTGCTATGCCTACCAATTCAATGTCGTCTTCAAACTCTAGAAAAAGCTTGATGCCATCTATAAGTGCGTTATGGTCTTCTGCAATTACGAGTCTTATCATTGTTCTAGTGGTATATCGATAATTATATTTGTGCCTTTATCTTCTATTGCTTCTATAGTTACCCTGCCATGTAAGTGTTCTACTCTTTTTGTTATGGTATATAATCCCATACCATCTTTTTGCATCATTTTGGTATTATCAAAACCAACACCATTATCTTCAACAAGTATATTTAAAGCATCGCCATAATGTGTTAAATGTATGTTAGCCTCACTTGCATTTGCATGCTTAATAATATTAGTAATCAATTCTTGAATTATTCTGAATAGGGTAATCTCTAATGAATTATCTAAACGTATGTCGTCCATGCCATCATCTATTACTTCAATAACCAATTTGTTAGCTATAGAAACTTTAGAAGCGAAATTCTTAACAGCTGGTAATAAACTTTCATTGGCTTTAATCCCTGCATTTTTTGCATGAGCGATGGATCGTACCTTTTGATATGTTTCTTCAATTAGACCGTCTGTTTTTGCAAAAAGAGCTTCTTCTTCCTCCTTTAATCGATCTCGTTTTATCTTTAAATTATTAAAATGAAGTTTTAGCGTTGCGAGAAGGCTGCCTAGGTTGTCATGTAAATCGTTAGCGATACGCTGTCGTTCTTTTTCTTGACCAGAAACCATAGCATCGATACTACTTAACTCTTGCTCTTTAAGTAATTTTTGAACTTTCTCTGATTGGACTTCTTTTTCTTTCTCAAAGACTTTCTTTTTGTTACGCTGGTTTCTGTAGGCGATATACGTAATTAGAGATAAAAGTATTGCAATAACTAAAAACATGATTAACCAAAACCTACTTTGCTTGAGTTCTAAATTTTCTTTCCCTTTTTTCTCGGTTTCGTATTTGGTTTGAATATTTAGAATTTCTGTGTTTTGAGTATCGAAACTAACACTGTCTTTATATACCAAATGAAGTTTTAAATACTTTAATGCATCCGAATAATTTTTCTTTTTTTCATAGGTATCAGAGATATATCCATAGGTTTGCTTTTTGTTCCTTTTTCTGTATTCTTTAACCGGAAGAGAATCTGCTTTTAAATAATATTCTATAGCTTTATCATAATTCTTTTGTTGACTATAAATAGATGCTAAATTTTTATAGATATAGGATATGTAATCGGTAAGGTTTCTTTTTTTAAATTCTTTTAGAGCGGTACTATAGTGATAAATTGCTGAATCTTTATGGGGCGTGTTTTCTGCATATAGTACGCCTAAATTATTATGAATTTTGGCACTTAATAGCGTATCTGTTGTTTTCTCGCTATACTTTAAAGATTCTTTAAATGAAAAAAGAGTTTTTGATATGGACTCTGTAATTGAACACATCCCTAAATGCATGTATCCTTTTGCCAAAAGTAAGTTATCATTTTTACTTTTAGCATAATCGATATATTCATCAAAAAACGGTTGATAATCTAATTGCTCATAATCAGTATCGCAAATAAGTTCAATAAGTGTTCTATTAATTTCAGCAACTGCTTCTAAGCTATCTATTTGTAGATAATACTTTTTTGCCGTTAATAAATTTTTATAGCTATTAGCATTATCATCACCATATCTTAAATTCTTGCCATAAAGTTCATAATATCTTGCTTTATCTGATGTATTTAGATTTGTTGAATCTATACTTTGTATTTTATTATTTGCTTCTTGGACATTTTTATTTGAAACAAGACTGTCTAATATTTCAAAATCTTTAGATTGAGAATGGCAAAATACAGTAAGTAATATACAAACGGATAAAATAATATTATTTGATAAAAAATCTTTCAATGGGCTTAACCTCCTATTAATGTACCACTACCTTTACCACCTGGATCTGTATCTGCAGAAGATCTTGCAATGGTACTTACATTATCATACTCATTCCAAAGGAAAATGAATTCTACTGTATCGGTTACTTCAAATACATCATTAGATAAGTCTTTTACTAAATTCTTCTTTTCTCTTTTGGCGTTAAGCACAGCCATACGATCTGATGCATCTCCACCTTTAAAGAATACAGTAACTGTAGTGATATTACCTGCTTGATTCACTGTAGTTTCACTTTGTTTTATTGAAAGTGGTTGTGGTGCATATATCTTTATATCTATTTCATTAATATATTCAATACCTCCATCTATTCTTGTATCAATAGATTTCTTTTTGTCTCTAATGCTAAAAAGTTCGTAATACGTTTTACTCATGATTTATTAGGTCTTTATTAATAATGGCAAAAATTGTTTCAAGTATAATGATAATATTAAAATGAAAAAATACCCTTTTATGGGTAATTTTCTCTATGAATGAATATTACATATTAAAGATACTTCTTTTAAAAGAGTTTACAAGGTAGAAAAATAAAAAATGAAATAGAATAAATCTATTCTTTTACAAAGACAATCGTAGCTTTAACGCCTGTTGCAAGATTCCATTGGTTTGAAGAAATTATAACACCGTTATCGTCCATAACTTTAAACTCTGCCGTATTTGGCCCTGAAGTTCCTTGGTTTAATGCTTGGAAATCTATTTTATTGAAACCTTTTTCAAGATCTAACTTAAAGCCTTTGTATTCGCCTTCTAATAATATATTCCTTTCAATGACATCGTCGTTATAATAAACTCTAATTCTATCACCATCAAAATATTCATGATCACGATAGACAATATTTACAAATTTAGAATTTGTTTCAAAATCTCCCAAAAACTGATTAGAAGTTTCACCATACTGAATTGTTTCGGCTTGGTTTTTAATTCTTAAATTCTTTTTTAGTTGTTTTTTATATAATTCAGCCGGATTAGCAAACTCTTCGCCGCCAAACATTGAAAACTCTTCTTCGGCTATATCAATATTATGATCGCTATTAGGAACGGATATACCATTAATTTTTCCTTCATTAATAGTATTTAAATTTTCGGTTTCTGAAGGCTTAATTGTTAATGAAGAACTTTCTGCATCATTATTTTCTTCGGCCGAAATTACAGTCGATTTTTGTTGACTGTCTAATTGGGCACTAGCAGAAATGAAAATAAAAAAACAAAATATGAAAAGCAACGTATTCTTCATTGGTACTTTATAACAACTTTTTGACAAAGATATTTTAAATATTCATTTAATAACTTATTGGAATGCTAAATGTATCAAAAACCATTCCTTTTAATGATATTTAGATAGACATTTTTTATTCATTGATTATCAGCGTATTAAATATGAATTACTTTATTCTAATTATTTTTTTTTTGTTAAAGTTTGTTAAATTATTACTTTGTTATACATAGTACTGTAACAAAAATAGAAATACGTCGTCTTACATATATAAATCAATTAAATAAAATATATAATGAGAACTTTAAACAACAATCAAATATCGAATACCTTAAATAGTACAAAAAGTTATACTTGGAATACTAAAAGACGTTTTAGATAAAGAACACACAAAATCATCAATCAATTAAATCAAAATATTATGAGAACTTTAAACAACAATCAAATTTCTAGCACTTTAAATAGTACAAAAAGTTATACTTGGAATGACAAACGACGTTTCAGATAAAAAACACACAAAATCATCAATCAATTAAATCAAATCATTATGAGAACTTTAAACAACAATCAAATATCAAACACCTTAAATAGTACAAAAAGTTATACTTGGAATACTAAAAGACGTTTTAGATAAAAAAAACATCAATCAATTAAAATCATTACATCATGAAATCAACATTAAAAATGTCGAGGAGCTTAAATGGTGTTATCAAAAACAATTCAGTTGTAAGTAGACAGATTACCAGTAATAATAATCTAGACAATGCCATTTGGATTGGAATTAAAAGATATCTGCATTAAAAGCAACTAATTAAAAGATCAGTAAATTATTATTGGTCTTTTTTTATGCCATAATTAATAATTACTTTTTGTTTTCCCCATTTTCGTGCTTTCTTTACATCTACACCCATATAAATATCGATTCTTTTTTTCCAACGTTTATTCATTTTGTCTTTGACTAAAAAGATTTCTCTAAACCCTTCAATTTTTACGGGTGTATTATGGCCCAAACCTAATGCTAGTAAGTCTCTAGAAACCGCAATGTAGTTCTTACCAGGAATTAAACTATCTCCAAAAGCAGTTATAAACGGATTTGAACTTGTTTGATAAGCTAACGAATTATAAGCAGTTGCAGTTACCTCCAATGTTTTCCACTCATACTTATCTGATTTACAGCTTACAACGAATAAAAATAAAGCTACAACAGTACGATTCATAAAACAGTAGTTTTATTTAAATATAGACATTTAATTATATCTAAACATTGACTACTCTTTTTTGTATATTCAACGTCAAACTTATCTACCAAATAAATATGAAAACATTTTCACTCCTATTACTTATTACATTGTGTTTTTCATCTTGTAAAGAAACTCCAAAATCTATGACAGAAGAGCAACTAATTGAAATGGCAAAAGGTATACACAATCGTGTTATAACATTAGATACTCATTGCGATATTGATGTTGCAAATTTTACTGATTCTATTAACTATACACAAAATTTAGGTTCGCAGGTAAATCTTCCAAAGATGAAATCTGGTGGACTCGATGTTGCATGGTTTATAGTATACACTGGTCAGGACTCCCTAACAGATATAGGTTATAAGAACGCTTTCGATAATGCAATGTCAAAGTTTAATGCTATTCATAAACTTGTTAATGATATTGCGCCCGACCAAATTGAACTGGCGAGAACGTCAGAAGATGTTAAACGTATCCAGAAGGAGGGAAAATTAGTCGCCATGATTGGAATTGAAAACGGCTACCCTATAGGTTTAGACATTAATAATGTTAAGAAATTCTATGATTTAGGTGGCCGATATATGTCTTTAGCTCACCAAGGGCACAATCAATTAAGTGATAGTAATAATGGTGAAGAAAATGATATATGGCTCCATAATGGCTTAAGTGACTTTGGAAAAGAAGTTATTAAGGAAATGAATAAATATGGCATTATGATAGATGTATCACATCCTTCAAAAGAAGCGATGAAACAGATGTTAGAATTAACCAAGGCACCAATAATTGCCTCACATTCGTCGGCTAGAGCATTGAATGATGTAAGTAGAAATTTAGATGATGAACAACTAGAATGGATGAAACAAAATGGTGGTGTTGTTCAAGCTGTTGCTTTAGATCAATTTTTAAGTACTAACAAGTTCAATTCTAGAAATACTAAATTAAGGCCTATAAGAATTGAAATAGCAGAATCTATGGGACTTCCTTGGTTAGAAACTTGGGACGAAATAGATGCTTTTGAAGAAAATGAAGCTATAGATTATTTGGCTAAAAAACGTGAATTTATAAAATTAGCAGATTTAAAAGTTAAAAATTTGGAAGGTTTTCCAGACCCTGTAAGTGTAACAGATTTAGTTGACCATGTTGATTATTTGGTCGAAAAAATGGGAATCGATCATGTAGGAATAAGTAGTGATTTTGATGGTGGTGGTGGCATTAATGGTTGGATGGATGCCTCTGAAACATTTAATGTTACTCTAGAATTGGTAAGACGTGGATACACCGAAGAAGAGATAAGTAAAATTTGGAGTGGTAATTTACTACGTGTTTTAGACGAAGTTGCAGCAGTTTCAGAAGTTTTAATTAATAGCTAATCAAATCTTTTAGAGCTTCTTCAAATCTATTTTTAGATAGGTATTGTTCTTCTAATTGATTAATAAATGGAATAGGAGTTTCTATACTAGCAACACGTTTCACAGGTGCGTCTAAATACTCAAAACAGGTTTCCATTATTAGTGCAGAAATATCGCTTGCAATACCTCCAAACATTGTGTCTTCTTGCAATATTATAGCCTTTCCTGTTTTCTTAACAGAAGTAAAAATTGTATCAGTATCTAAAGGTTGAAGCGTTCTTAAATCGATGAGGTCAGCTTTAATATCATTATTATTTTCTAATGTTTCTAAGGCCCAATGTATACCTGCACCATAAGAAATAATAGTGACATCGTTTCCTTCTTGTAAAACCGATGCTTTACCAAAAGGAAGTGTATAATAATCTGTAGGTATGTCTTGTCGTATACTCCTATAAAGTGCTTTATGCTCAAAGAACATGACAGGATTAGGGTCGTTAATAGCTGTTGTTAATAAACCCTTTGCATCATAAGGAAACGCAGGATAAACAACCTTTAAACCTGGTGTTTTTGTAAACCAAGCTTCGTTTGTTTGCGAATGAAAAGGTCCAGCTGCAACACCTCCACCACAAGGCATTCTCAAAACAACATCTGCATTTTGCGACCATCTATAATGCGACTTTGCTAAATAATTTACAATAGGATTAAATCCAGATGTTGCAAAATCTGCAAACTGCATTTCTACAACACTTTTAATGCCTGCTATAGATAAACCCATGGCAGCTTCAACAATTCCAGATTCGCAAATAGGTGTATTTCTTACTCGTTCTTTACCAAATTGCCCAACAAATCCTTCGGTTATTTTAAAAGCACCACCATATTCTGCAATATCCTGACCCATGATTACCAAATCAGGATGCATCTCCATCGATTGTTTTAATCCATCAGAAATAGCATCAATAAAACGATGTTCTGTTAATACATTATTTCCAATAACTTCTTTATAACCAAAATCTTTATATATATCATTTAACTCATTACTTATATTAGAGACAATGGGTTCTTCATCAAATGCTATTTGTAGGTTTTCATTAATTTTATGAACAATTGCAGTTTTTATTTCTACTTCTTGCTCTTCAGTTAAAATATTTTCGGCTTTTAAAAAACCTTGAAAGTTTTCAATTGGGTCCTTTTTTGCCCATGCATCCATTAAATCTTGAGGGACATATTTAGTGCCACTAGCCTCTTCATGACCACGCATTCTAAACGTTTTAAATTCTATTAAAATTGGTCGTGGATTTTTCCTTACACTTTGTGCTATTTTATCAATTTTTGCATAAACTTCTATAACATTATTTCCATCTATAATATGAGATTCCATACCATAACCTTTTGCTCTATCTGCAATATGCTCACAGTTATATTGTTCAGAAGTTGGTGTAGAAAGTCCATATCCATTATTTTCAATACAAAACAAAACTGGTAATTGCCATACTGAAGCTATATTTAATGCTTCGTGAAAATCACCTTCACTGGTTCCACCTTCACCTGTGAATACAGCAGTAACTTGATTTTTATTTTTTAATTTACTTGCGAGTGCTATACCATCGGCAACACCAAGTTGTGGTCCTAAATGAGAGATCATGCCAACAATATTATATTCCTGTGTACCAAAATGAAATGATCGATCTCTACCTTTTGTAAAACCACTCGCCTTACCTTGCCATTGACAAAATAAACGATGCAACGGAATTTCTCGTGTTGTAAAAACCCCAAGATTTCTATGCATTGGCAAAATATATTCTTCCGGTTGCATTGCCATAGTAACTCCAACAGAAATCGCTTCTTGACCAATACCAGAAAACCATTTGCTAATCTTACCTTGTCTCAAGAGAATGAGCATTTTTTCTTCTATCATTCTAGGAGTAAGCATGTTTTTATACAAACTCATTAAAATAGAAGAATCTAAATTTTGAGATGAATACTCAATATTACTTTCAGAAAAAGATTTACGACTCATAAATTTAGTTTGTCAAATATATTAATATGTATTTGTTCTTTACAAATAAACTGTAATACATTTATATAGTTTTTTATACATTTGCTTTTCATGATTTATAAAAATCTCCCTATGGATTTAAATGAACAGCTAAAAAATCTATTCCCAGATCATGTAGCAAGTAAAGGTGATGAGCCTGAAACTGAATCTAATAATATTTGGTTGCAAGACGACCCTATTATTTGTAAGTATGAAAAACGTAAAGGAAAGCCTATAACAATTCTTGAAGGATATTCTGGAGCAACTGAAGATTTTAAGGCACTTGCAAAAGAACTTAAAAAAACCTTGAGTGTTGGTGGTAGTTTTAAAGACAGCAAAATTATTATTCAAGGTGATTATCGTGATAAGATTATGCAAATCTTAAAAGACAAAGGTTTTAATGTAAAACGTGTTGGTGGTTAATTATGGAAAATCAAACACTACATATTACAAATGGTAATAGCCTAACTGATTATTTACAAGAACTAGATGTTAAAGGAGAAATCCTAACTTGGGGAGAAATGCTTTGTGAAGGCCCTCTTGTTGAAACTATAGATTCTGATTTATTTCTAAATACAAGAAAAGAGTTTTTAAATACGACCTATAATATTGAAATTGACGAATATGAGTTTAAAGAAGAACTAAATAAACTCAATTATACTGAACAGTATTCAGAAATTGTACTTTGGTTCGAGTACGATTTGTTTTGCCATATTAATCTTATTGGAGTAATACATTTAATACACCAAAAAGGTATTAAGTTACCGCTATATTTAGTTTGTAGTGGCCGCGTTAAAGGCGAACCAGACCTTAAAGGATTGTCAGAATTAAAACCAAACCAATTATTAAAGCATTATAATGAGAAGATAAAGCTTTCTGAAGAAGATATAAGTTTAGCTTCTATTATATGGCAGACCTATTGTGGTAAAGATCACAATTTATTGAAGCCATTTATTGTTAAAAAAACGTCTTTTATATATTTAAATAGCTGTTTAAAAGCACATCTCAAACGGTTTCCAGATTCTAAAAATGGTTTGTGTAGTTTAGAAGAAAATGTACTGAAACTTGTAGAAAGCAATGAAATTAAATCCAGACACCATTTATTGGGATATGCGCTTAATTATCAGGGATATTATGGCTTTGGCGATTTGCAATGGATTAGAATTATAGACAAACTATCTATTTTCTTCACAGAAACTGGCAATACGCTAAAACTAAATAGAAAAGGTCATGAAGCACTTTTAGGACAACATAATTTTTCGACCGAAATAAATGATAATATCACATATGGAGGTTTAAATAAATTAGATTATCAATTTAGTAAAGCACAAAACAAACTCATTAAAACAATTATCAACCCAAATTAAATTTTGAAGTAACTATAGTAATTACCTATTAAATGACAACAATTAATATTGGCGGAGTACCTGAACATTTTAACCTAGCTTGGTATCTTACTCTTAAAAATGGTGAATATAAAGATAAAGGTATTAATCTTCGCTGGCATGATTACCCTGGAGGTACTGGTGCTATGTGTCAAGGGCTTCGAAATAACGATATCGATCTTGCAGTTATTCTTACCGAAGGTATTGTAAAAGACATCACAGAAGATAATCCATCAAAAATAATCCAAACATTTGTACAATCGCCATTAATTTGGGGCATACATGTTGCCAATAAATCAAAATATAAAACAATTGAAGATATTAGAGGAAAAAAAGCGGCTATCAGTCGTTATGGGTCTGGCTCACATTTAATGTCTTTTTTAAATGCACAAAATAATAATTGGGATTTGGAAAATGAATTATATTTTGAAGTTATTAATAATCTAGATGGTGCCGTCGAAGGACTAACAAATGGTGTTGCAGATTATTTTTTATGGGAAAAATTTACTACAAAACCTTTGGTAGATAATGCCGTTTTTAGGCGCATTGAAAATATTCCTTCACCATGGCCATGTTTTGTAATTGCAGCAACAGATAAGGTATTAAATAATAATAATAAAGAAGTGAAAAAAATTCTAGAAATAATTAATAATACGACCATAGAATTTAAAAATATACCGAGTATTGACAAAACTATTGCAAACAGATACGACCAACAATTAATCGATGTTCAAGAATGGCTAAAACTTACCGAATGGTCTCAAAATGTGATAGATGACTCTACAATAAAAGACGTACAAAATAAACTTTTTGACCTAAATATTATAGAGAGGAAGTTAATTTATAATAAAATTGTCGCAAAAATTTAACACATTAAAACCATATATATATATGTAAATCAGCTATTTAATTATTTCTATGTTGAAAACTTGTTAATTAAATTACTTCTATGTGTTTTAAAATAGGAAGATATTTGTATATTGATAACCTTATTAACCGATCCCAATCGAATATGATACTAACAATTACGCTTATACTTACTACTTTAGTTGTGTTTAATTTCCTACTACTTGCGTTTAGTTGTAATAAGACTAACAAGAAAGTTTCTGAAATTAAAAAGACAGCCATAATTACAAAACGACTTACCAAACAATCTGCTTCTGTGCAGCTTGCTCCAACAGGAAGTTAGTTTTACTAAAATGCTTGTTACCAAACCAATATCCTCTATTAGAACTTAATGGTGATGGATGCCCTGATGTCAATATATGATGTCTTATTTTATTAATAAGCCTTAATTTATTTTTTGCAAAACCGCCCCATAAAAGAAATATAACACCTTCCATTTTGTCATTTATAGTTTGTATAACGGCATCTGTAAAAGTTTCCCAACCAAGTTTTTGATGACTTCCAGCTTCATGCGCTCTTACTGTTAGTGTCGCATTTAATAATAATACACCTTGCTTTGCCCAACGTTCTAGATTCCCACTTTCAGGATAAGAGGTTCCTAAATCAGATT
>JGI24723J26617_10000570_pt1 | contig 35944 bp, 27 predicted proteins | sample Cruoilmetagenom6_FD_26617 | JGI IMG/M metagenome (IMG submission 26617) | reverse complement strand
TCTGCCACTATGGATGCACTTGCTCTCACGCTGTTAGGGCATCGGTCCGTCGCTGTTTATGATGGCTCCATGTCAGAATGGTGCCAGAATAGTGACCTGCCGATGGAAACGAGCGCATAACGGTTAATCGGTATAAAGGATATATGCTGCAGTGTGACCCGGCCCGAGCTGCATTGAGAAGACGAACAAGCTTTTGAAAAACTCGTACGATGTGATCATTTTAGGCGCGGGTGGTGCTGGCCTTATGTGCGCGGCCCATGCCGGACAAAACGGCCGCCGTGTTCTCATTTTGGATCACGCAAAAAAGCCCGCCGAGAAAGTTCGCATTTCAGGCGGTGGGCGATGCAATTTTACAAACATTCACACAAATCATGAGCGTTTTCTCTCGCACAATCCTCAATTCGCCCGGAATGCTTTAGCGGCCTACACACCAGCGGACTTTATCGCATTGGTTGAGCGCTACGACATTGCCTATCACGAGAAAACACTCGGCCAACTTTTTTGCGACGAGTCCTCGCAGCAGATCATTGATATGCTGCTCGCTGAATGCGGCAAGGGTGATGTGGAAACAAAACTTCAAACCGAGATCGGGCTCATCAGCTTTAGCAGCGACTTCTATCGTGTCGAAACCAGCAATGGGCCTGTGACTGCGCCTAAGCTGGTTGTTGCGACAGGTGGCAAATCCATTCCCAAAATGGGTGCCACAGGGCTTGGCTACCGAATTGCCGAACAATTTGGCCTCCGTGTTGAGCCAACGCGTGCGGGCCTTGTTCCCTTCACACTTTCTCCTGACTTAAAGGAACAATATTCTTCACTCTCCGGTGTCTCCGTAGATGCCATCGTGACCGCAGGAGAACATCGTTTCAGGGAAGCCTTGTTGTTCACACATCGGGGTTTAAGTGGACCAGCCGCCCTGCAAGCGTCCTCCCATTGGTCGGAGGGAGAATTGATCGGTATCAACCTTGCGCCTGATGTCGATATGTATGCGGAGCTCTCAGCAGATCGCACGACACATCCAAAATCTGAACTGACCACCACACTTGGCCGCTTTCTCCCCAAACGTCTTGCGACCCTTCTTTGTACACCCTATGTGGGCAAAAGCCGTCTAGCGGATCAATCGAACAAAACGCTCCGTCATATCGCTGATAGCATTCAAAATTGGCAGGTCATTCCGTTGGGAACAGAAGGGTATCGAACAGCAGAAGTGACTGTTGGCGGCGTGCATACAGACGACTTAAACCCCAAAACGCTCGCCGCTCGCAATCAACCCGGCCTTCATTTCATTGGCGAAGTCGTGGATGTGACGGGCTGGCTTGGCGGATATAACTTTCAGTGGGCATGGTCATCTGCGACAGCGGCGGCCCGGTCTTTCTAGTCCGTGACATACCTTCTGCAAAAGAGCATTGCCACACTTGTCGCCAAAAGGGCAATCAGCATTGTCACTATTGTGTGAGACAAAAAGTGCTGACCACGGGCCATCTGGTACAATCCAGTTACCCACCCCAATGTCATGCCAGGTACAATCCAGACCCACCCGTCCAATCCTGTGGGCGCGAGAAGCCGAATTGCCATCAGTCCGAATCCGCCGGAGGCATGCCCCGCTGGCCAACAATGAAGTTTGTAGTAATAAGCACCGTCGATAGCGTTGCGCCATATTGAGGTATGTGGAGACACCCCACCAAACATGCTTTCCTGATCAGGGCAGGTGACGCCGGTTGTCTCTTTCAACCAGCCGACGAAGAGTGGGACCGTTACGCCAACAAAAATAACCAGCAGAAGCCGAGACTGTTGGCTCCGCCATCTTTCCTTTCGCCATTTCCTGACCAGCCAGAAAAGCGATGCCACGCCCAAAAAGATGTAAATAGCTTTGGGTGAGGTGTACAATATGATGTAACTCAGCCCGCGCTCGTTTGGTGATATCATCCAGGAAGTGTAGGTCTGGTCGAAAAACAAACGCTGAACCCACAGGTCAACCAGATCCACAGATGGCAATTTCAGTAGAAGCAGCAACAGGCACGACAAAACAACAATTTCGAAGAAATGAATGCGAAGGCTGCTCTTGTCACTGGACGGATTGTTCGATCGTTTCTGATGTTTCACTGTCACTCACGCTTGTTTCACAATTAGAAAGAAAATCCAGTTCGCCTCGATAAATATTGGTCTCTACATTCAACATGCCAATAATCGTGTGGAATAAATTGTCATGCGAGAGAGCGACATTCTGTTGAGCGGAAATACATGACCTATCTAGCGAGAGGTGATTTTCAAATGCCTCACTCATCCACATTAGAAATGGCACATGTTTTTGTTCATCAGGTGCGATGGCAAATGGAAAGCCATGCAGATAAATACCATTTTCCCCCAGCGACTCGCCGTGATCTGAGACATACATCAGGCTTACATCTACGTGATCTGCGACGCTCGCCAGCGCCCCAATTGCTTCCGACAATATTTCATCTGTATAAAGAATTGTGTTGTCGTAAGTATTGACGATATTTTCAGTTGCGCAAGTTTGAAGCTGATTGGTGTCACAGGTCGGTGTGAATTGTCGATACGCATCTGGATATTGTTGATAATAAGTCGGGCCGTGACTTCCCATCTGATGCAAGACATATATCGTGTTGCGGGAAACAGTTTCTAGTTTCTCTTCAAGGCGCTGAAGGAGGATCTCATCCTTACATTCCCCGGCAGCGCAAACACCTGGATCTGCGGGATTTCCCATAAACAGTCTCTGTTGTGGTCGACAAGTTCCTTTGCACCCTCCTGAATTATTTTCAATCCAAACCACATCAAAATCGGCGCGCGCGAGTATATCGAGCAAATTTTCGCTGTAAGACATGACCTCTAGCGATTGCTCTCCTCTCGAAAACGGCGAGAGCATGCAAGGCAATGACTCCGCTGTCGAGGTCCCACAGGACCAGAAATTAGTAAAATTCAAGATCGGAAGTGCTGATAATAATGGATTGGTGTCCCGTTCATATCCATTCAGCGAGAAATTAGACGCGCGAGCCGTCTCGCCAATGACCAGAACAAAAACCACAGGTTTATCGTCATTTGACAAAGCTGCGCCTGGGTGAACGGTTTCCGCAACTATCGCAATAGTTTCATCTTTTGGAACGAGATGGCGGATCGCATAACCTGCCGTATAATAGATTGCCGATGTCGGATTGATGGAATACCTGATTTGCCTGTTGTTTCTAACAAAGCTGGCATAGTCCTGAAAGAACGCCGCAGCAATTACCGCGATCACCAGCAAACCGGTCCCTACCATGCCCAAGCGCAACGCAATTTCTTGTTTTTTTGAGTATGTACGTAATGTCAGCCGTGAAATCACCAAGGCTGGCACCACGCCAAAGAATACGAGCTGCAGGACTAATTTCAGCGAAAGGAGGTTTGCAACTTCCCTGGGATCAGTGTCGAGAACATTTGCAATCATCATTTTGTCGAAGATGACGCCATACGTCCCCGAAAAATATGTGACGAGGGATGCAGTCATCACCAGGAAAATGGCAGTGGGTTTGATAAGTTTTCGAAATGCAAATGGCTGCAGGACAAGTGCAAATGCGATTGTAAGAACAATCCCGAAAGAACAAATGAAGAGCCAATCGAGAAAACCACGCCCGGGCCAGCCTTTAAGAACCATTCCCCAAAGCTTGGCATTATAAATCAGAACAAATGCGATCGCGACAATGGTACTTAGCCATACAGGATGAATGGCAGGTCGAAAATTACGAACGTGGTTTAAAATTCTCATTGTGCTTGCGACCAAACTCACCATGCAAAGCACTAACTAAGCTCTGATTGAGCGCCGCCATGCTATTTCATGTTCTTATTGAACACAGACGCACATTGCACAGCCAAACTTACGCAAACCTTACAAGTAGATTAATCGCGTTTTCGCATCAAACTTTGAATTTCATTCTCAAGCGTACCCAAAAACCGAGATCGGTCTTTATCCGTAAAGCCAGCATTGTAGGTTTGGGTTTGCTTGCTCTCGCGCAATTGTTGTTTCAGATCCCGCATGCCCAAAGCCATGCCGATATTTTCCTCATTGAATAGTTTTCCGGTCGGGCCAATGACCCGAGCTTTTTTCTCCAGACACCTTGCGGCCAATGGAATATCAGCGGTGATAGCAATGTCTGAGGCGGTGACGCGCTCTGCAATCCAATCATCGGCAACATCTGGCCCTTCGGGCACAACAACCTGTTCGATCATCGGATGACGACGCGGACGCAAACCCGCATTGGCGACAAGATAAATTTTCAACCCATGACGATCAGCAACTTTTTCCACTTCTGCTTTCACAGGGCAGGCATCTGCATCCACATAAATTTCAATCACATCATTTCCCTCAAGTCGTCACATCACTCAGACCTTCGAGATGAAGTCCTCAAACTTCCCAGATGCAGAGCGGCTTATGCTTTCTACTTGAGAAAAACGGATGTTGAAAGGAAATCCAAGTCCATCCTGCAAGATCGTCCGTAAGGCGTCCTCGTTCGGAGCCGACAATTTTCCATCCAACACACAACGAAACTCCAACTCCGTCACCGTGTGTTGAACGAGCTGAAATTGTTTGATACCGGCTGCCCTCACGAAATTTTCATACGGCAAATGCGGCCAGTGTCGTGATCCGTCTGGAAAAGACAACATGCCCCGGGAACGACCAAGTATCTTGTTCAACACCATCTGGGTGTTTCCAGTGGCACTCCGCTCACCAAGTTCTGCATAATCGCCAATATCATATCGGATCAGCGGCATCGCATAATTGTGGAGATGCGTCACCACCACGCGTCCCGTTTCACCTGCCGCAACCGGGTGTCCTACCTCATCCAAAATCTCAACATGAATGACATCTTCAGGCACGTTGTAGTGATCCCCATCGGTAGCTTGCAAAGCGATGTAGCCAACTTCCTGTGCAGAATAAAGATCCATCACTGGCACACCCCACAATTTGCGTACTTCTTTGCGTAGTTGCGGCGTGACTGTTTCAGACACCGTTATTAATTGCTCCAATGTTGGGAAAACGATTTTCCTCTCTCGCGCACGACGTGTCAGCGCTGCGAGATTGGTAGGATAGGTCAACAAAAAACGAGGAGGCCTTGCAGAAAGCCAATCCAATTGACCATCAATGTCGCTCTCTATGTCGAGCGCATAGACCTTGCCGCGAGCGCCAAGCCCTTCGAACGCCCTGCCCCACCCGTCATACTCAGCACCATCCGGTAAACAAGCACTATTGTCGGTCCGTCGAATGGCATGGAATGTCGCACTTGAATCTCGCTGGTGTCTATCAGCCTCTCGCAGCGTGAGCGCATCCCAAAAAAGTTGAACGAGACCTGTGCCGGTCGCCGTCAATGGCATGCCGGTCGAGCCAGACGTTCGTATCTCGTATGAGCGGCCATGACCCTCAGGCACGTTATTGATAGTCAAACAATGCGTATTTGCTCGCACCTCGTCCCGCGTCAAAATCGGAATATTGGACCAGATGGCTTGCGTCAAAGGTTGGTTGGGAGAAAAACCTGCACGCAAAAGCCGTTCTTTTACAAATGCCAGATGCGTGCCTGCGTGACTTAGCAATGCGTGCAGTTGCCGGAACTTCTGTCGATCACGTTCTCTGGGGTTTTGGAGCTCCGTTCGTGCCATCTGATATTGCAGCGCCAAAAGCGTTGCAGCACGGCCTGAGGGCACCTTCGGCCAGACATGGCGAGCATTCATCCTTCCAGCACCCGACGGCACAGAGAGATCAGCCCTANTTTTTGTGTGTACAGCAGACACGCCGATAAAGCTCCGGTAAAAATTTTNCTTTCACACGTAAAACCGTGTGACGTCACGCAAATTCTGCAGTGTTTTCCTTAACATCCGTTTACGAATGCGTATTCAAGGACCACTGGCGAAGTCATGTGAACTATTCAAATGATGTTGGGCCGCCAATTAACGCAACATTATCTACTTGCAACTAGAACATTAGTTAAATCTGTCACCTCCCGAAGAGGTCGGAGCCAAACGAGTATGCCTAGTGCGCCAATTGAAATATCGGACGTTGAACAACAAAGCCGCGCGCCGTCAATATTGACGGACAATACGCACAATGCCCGCGATGGTGATGGCGTTTCACCTCCCTCGTCCTTCGAAAAACATCCCGTCAGCATGCAGTTTTTAAATGCTGAAACGGAAGAGCGATATCGCCAAGACAACTACGCTCGTCAAATTGGACTAACGAGAATTTGCATCACGATGGGCGCGGTTGTGTTTTCCGCGTTCGGCATTCTCGACTACTTCATCATTCCCGATATTTTGTACGAAGCCTGGTTCATTCGGTTTGGCATCGTTGCCCCACTCTTATTGGGAATTGTTGCCTTATCCTACTCCCCATGGTTCAGCCANAAAAACCAATTCTGGCTTTCTGTTTCAATGTCGGCACCAGGCCTTGGCGCGGTAGCAATGATTGCCCTTGCAGAAGCGCCAGGCAGTTATCTTTATTATGGCGGCCTTGTTGCCATCATTTGTTTCAGCGCATGCCTTTGGCGGTTGAATTTTATGTATTCGCTTGCCTGGGCATTNACGACTTTCGTGGCATACGAAGTGGTGGCCCTGGTCATCAATCCGCAACCGCACAATGTTTTGATAAANAATACGGCATTCATGTTGCTNGGCATCGGNACATGCAGTTTTTTGAATTATGTTCAAGAATATCAGATGCGTACCGGATTTGTTGACCACGAACGCCTCAAACAAGAACGCACGCGCTCTGAACACCTTCTCGCAACCTCGGAAGCTGCCAATAGGGCAAAGAACGATTTCCTGGCCATTATGAGCCATGAGCTTCGCACCCCACTGAATGCGATCATCGGATTTTCGGAAATCATCGCCACGCAGATGTTCGGCCCCATCAATAATGATCGTTATGCGGATTATGCTACTGACATTCGTAACAGTGGCTCACATCTGCTGAGCATCATCAACGACATTCTGGATTTGTCAAAGGCTGAGGCTGGCAAGCTTGACCTTGACGAAAGCTCTCTTGATCCCGTTGAAACGCTCAATCAAACCATGCGTATGTTCCGACCCCGCGCAGCCGATCTCAAGATCAAAATCTCTTTTCGGGTGCGCGATGACATTCCGTGGCTTCTGGCCGACGCACGTCTCTTCAATCAAGTCGTCATCAACCTCACCTCCAACGCTTTGAAGTTCACACCTGAGGGTGGAAAAGTAAGCGTTGAATTGGGCTTGAGCGATACCGGTGAGCTTGAACTAAAAATCGAAGATACGGGTATTGGGATTGATGAGAAAGATGTTGAACGTGTGTTTGAGCCATTTGTTCAAGTCGAGAATGCAATGAGCCGCACGCAACATGGCACCGGCCTCGGCTTGCCCCTCGTTCGTAAAATCATGGCACTACATGGGGGAAATGTGCGTTTGTTCAGTCGGATGGGCGAAGGAACAAAAGTCGTCGCCACCTTCCCTGTAAGCCGTTTTGTTGATGCGCCCCCTGAAGACAACCAGCGCTGGGGTAACCAGTAGGGGACATGATGCCCCCTACTCGCTCAGAAGTTATGCTTCTGGTTTACGTACAATCATCACATAAACGCATTTCGTTTCATCTTCTTCAATCGAGATCCGTTCACAATCGAGCCCGTCAACCATATCCCACATGTCTTCTTCCGTGCGATACACAAGGCTCCAGTCCGTGATGAATTCTAGCGGCCACATGCAGGTTTCGCGGCCCACCTTCACGTTCGCCAGCACGAGATAACCGCCAGGGGTCACCTGATCATAGAGATCATGTGTCAACGCCTTGGCACGTCGCTGCGACAAATAATCGTAAAGACCCAAGCTGTAGATCACATCTTGCGGCGGCAGTGAATTGAAGAGAGGACCAGCCTTCAATAATTGCGCAAATGATGCTTGCAGGCATTGGATGTGAGCTTTGCCGCCGTGGCGTACCACCTGAGGGTGTGCATGCTCATAAGCATAGGACAAGGCATCGTGGTCTTGGTCAATCAGCGTGAAATTGACAGGTCGCGGCAGCTCATCAATTTTTAGATAGTCAGAAACTTCAAAAGCCGACCCACATCCGAGGTTGGTGATGTTCATCACCTTGTCGCCAGCGGACTTGGCTGTCTCCGCGATCTTTTCACCTAAGAATTTTTGCGTCATGCGCAAACGTGTACCCACACAAGCGCCAGTCTCTACACCAATTCTGTGCAGCAGTTTCTCATAAGGCGTAGTACCGATTTTTTCCCACCGGTAAACGTAATTCATAATCTGATAGTCACCGGGGTATCCCAGTGGCTTTTCGTAACACCGACGCATCACAGGACCAGGCATGAAGTCCGGTGTCAAAACCTGTTCTGTGTACCTTTTGTGCTCTGCCAACGCGATGGGATCATTGAGCATTGGGAATGTTATGTCATTTCCGCGATACCAAAGGTCCTGCCATTGAGGCACCATTNTTTCTTCGCATGCAACCAATGCTTCATGAAGGCGTTCAGCGCGTTCCGCTTCCGGCAAATCGCCCAGACGTTCTTCAAACTTTGCCAGCAGGTCACGATAGGACCGAAACAAGTAAACAATCTCTGCCGCCAGTTCACGGTATTCAGGCAAAATGTTCGATGCGACCCCAAACTGAGGGTCATCCAATGACCTCGAAAGCAACAAGTGGTCATGGCTGGAGACAACGTNTGGAATGTCCACATAACCCGTGGTCAATTCTACACCGACGGTCGTGCGTACNCCGCTNGGTTCAACGCGCCGAATGCGCCCAGAACCTTCATAAAGCGTATCATCAGCAATGCACAGACGAACCGGAATTTCATCACCGACGCGTCCTTCCCAATAGTCGGTTTCACCACTTTGTGCGGCCAAACCGGTCATGGACAGGTCTTTTAGTGCGGCCCTATCACCGCCCAGCTCTACAGCTGGAACGATATCTTTGAAAAGCTGGTCAGCCCGGTGCCGCTCGGCCCGATAAAATACCTTGCGGCCTTTAGCGCCCGTTAGCTGCTCATATGTACGCATCTATTACTATCCCTTCATGAGCAATCTCCGCCCCCCCTAGAGCGAGATTGAATTTGGTATCATACTAAGACCATCAATTCAGATTCTCTCAATAGATTTCGATAGTTAAGCATAAGTTTTTTAGAAAAATTCGTTGTTTGGCACTCCAAAAACGAATGCCCCTACCCCACCTCAGGACGATGGTTCATTTTTGTCCCATTTTGCCGATCAATCAAATGCAACAACGGTGGCAACATGAACCAACAAATAATCAATGCAGCCACAACAATGATGGATGTTTGCACCCCTAGTGCCCAGCTAATTTGAAATCCGGACAGCGCCAAGACGAAGAAACCTGACGCCANAGATATACTGGTAATCACCATGGCTACGCCGACAGTGGCGAAAATCACTTCGATTGCTTGCGCTTGTGTCTTGCCTTCTGCTCGTAAGCGACGATATTTCACCAAAAAGTGGATCGTATCATCAACAACGATTCCCAATGTCATCGCTGTAATCACAGCACCGGCGATGCCAATATCTTGGATCACGTACCCCCAGATGCCAAACCCCACAACAGCTGGCAACAGATTGGTCGCCAGGCTCAACACACCATACTTCACACTGCGCAAAGCGAGGGCAATGATTAGCCCAATGATGAAGATTGAGGCGAGTGTGCTGGCCATCATNGACCGAATGTTCGTGCTCGACAGATAAGCAAACAGGACATTTATGCTAATGCCTTTCACTTCAGCTTGCGCGGGACCNTGTTGCGATAACCAAACAGCTGCACGCTCATGCAGATCACGAATGGCGCCAGAAGTGAGGCCTTGCATAATGATGGTCACACGACTTGAACTACGGCTCACGTTGATCCGGTCTGTCATGTTCGCGCCATAAGGCAGCGAAAACTCGTAGAGCAAAAAGTACTGGGAGATTAGATCAGCATTCTCTGGGATGCCTTTTCGTGCTGGCTCATCTTCGACCCGCATCGCCTTGTGTATGCGCCGCGTGATTATAGAAATATCAGCAACACTGACAACGCCAGGTTGCGCATGAAGCCACTTTGAAAAATTAGCCAGGAAATGTTGGTAGTCGGCTTCATAGACTCCACCATCCTTACCCGTCTCTAGATCGAACTCCATAATGTTGAGGCCAGTTAAGCGTTCCTCAGCAAAATCAGAGGCAACGCGATAGTCAAACCGGCTATCAAAGTAGCGAACGAAATCATCATCCAAGCGAATTTGTGTCAGCCCATTGACTGTGAACAATACGCCCACCGACACAATAATGAGAGACGGCCACTTCAGCCGATTGATCGACCGCCCGACCCCGGCCATAAGTTGAGACGATCTGTCCAACGAAGCTTTGAGCGGCAATAAAGTCAGTGCGGCGGGAAGCCACGTGAACGTCATGAGGTAGCTCAGCAATATCCCACCAAACACGATATTCCCCAGATCATTGAAGGGAGGGGCATCCGCCAAGTTCATCGCCAAGAATCCGACCGCAGTGGTCAGGTTTGTAAGCCCAACAGCCGTGGCATTTGTCTGAATAGCGTTACGAATGGCGGTAGGGCTATCTGCCCCCTCCGCCATTTCGTGCATGACGGCAATCACGACATGGATTGTTGAGGCGAGCGCAATAGAAATCACAATGATGGGTGCTGGAATTGACGCGGGGGTAATGACATGGCCAAACCACCCAGCCACACCCATCGCGGCGCCACTGGCAACGCCCAGTATGGAAATGACAACGATGCTCGCGTTGCGAGACCTCAAAAATACAATAATGATGAAAGCGGCGACCAACAGAGCAACGGGAACCAGCAACAGTGCGTCCACATGCGAGGCCTCATTGTAGGTCGCCATCAGCATCACGTTGCCGGTCACATGAACTTGTAGGTGTGGGTAATCCCGCTCGATTTCCTCAGCAAATGCACGCGCTGCCATGCTGATCTGATGCACTTGTTCCGACGCTTCCTGTGGAAGCTGAAAATTCACATTCAGTCCTGTCGCGCGCCCATCCGCCGATAGCAATCTTTTTGCAACCAAAGGGTCAGACAGCGCTTCCGCTTCAATTTCCGCCGCCCATAGTGGCGTTAGATTGTTTGAATCTGAAACCATTTCCACGACAGAGAAAGCATCTTCGTCTGAAACGACCTTTGGGAAGTTCGAGAGCGATTCAACACGCAGAGAATGTGGAAGGTGCCACGCTCTATCGGTAATATCGACGAGCGCCTGCAGGGTCTGTGGTGTGGCGATATGCTCTGGGCCATTGCCGCGCGGGCTGATGACAAACAGAACATTATTGTTGTGCGAGAATTTCTGTTCAAAATCTCTTAGCTGAAGCAAAAACTCATTCTGTTCTGAATAGAAAATTCGAGTGTCATAGGAGACCGTGAGGCGCAGACACCCGAAAAGCATGCCTACAAATATCAGCGTCCACAAACCCAGCACTGTCTTGGGGTGCCGCTGACTGAACTCACTGGGCCAAATACGCGTCAGAACTCCCCCTACTCTACCATTGGCAGATTACTTACACGAATGGCTAATTCCTTAGGTTTTCACCTAAAACTAGCCTCGCGAACACATGCGACTCACTCAATTGCCTTTGAACGATATCGGAAATGACAAGTTTCGCAAAAGGAGGAGCATGCAAACCTCCGCACATAAATAGGGAAATCTTAACCCTCTTAACCGATAGTTGTGGATGAAATCTGGAACACACTCCTGAGTGTGTTCCAAACAACTGAATACATTTGGAATGCTAACGAACTGCAAAACTCATGTCGACACTCGCTACAATCAGCTCCGGTGAACTCCGGAAATTGTCAGAGAAAGATTTCGTCTCTGGCCTGTCCGATATGTCGCCGAGTGCCATCGATCGTTTCAAGCGCATGCGCAAGCTATCGAGCCAACATGATCAAGCGCTCAACACGTTTCTAAGACAGCACCCTGACAAACGGTTGACGGCCGAAAACAACAAACCTCAGAACAACAAGGCGATCAAAGCAAAATCGAAGTCCAAGCCGACTTCGCCAAAAAAACCTGTGCCGAAAAAACTGAAGGCTGAAGATGATGGCTATGTGCAACTTTGGATGCGGATGCGTGCGTGGTGGGATGGCGTTGATGTAGAACCAACCGGGCAACCCGTTGGGCCCAAACCTCGAATGTCCATTGATGTAGATAAAGCCAAACCGCCAGTAGAGGATGATGGCGACAATAGACTCAAAATCATCCAGCAATTGTGGGGCGAAGGAAACTCTTTGCCTGGCGGTCAGGATTTCTCACTCAAGCTCCTCGACCCTATTAATCTAAGCAAAAAGCTGATCATTGCCGACCTTAGTGCCGGTTTGGGCAGGGGTGTTCGCCACATCGCAAAAACGAGCGGCGCAACAGTTCATGGTTTCGACACTGACCGAGAATTTTCGGAAGTTGGAAATCGAATTTCTGTTGCTGCAGGCCTTACAGAAAACGCGACGATTTCACATTTCAACTTGGAAAAGGTCGGCGATGCGTTGGACAAGTCGAGTTACGACATAATTATCGCTCGTGATCTTTTTTATCCACTTCCAGATCGCAAGGCCACGTTGGTGACAATTGCTGAATCGTTGAAACCCAATGGTTCTCTTATTTTTACTGATTTTTGTCTGGCTGATAGGACAAGTGAAAATAAGGATGTGATCAACTGGCGCAAGATAGAACCCCACAAGCCCTCCCCTTCAACAACTGACGAATATCGCGAATTGCTCTCGTCAACAAAATTTGATGTCAAAGCCCTTGATGATATCTCGGAGACATACGTTGCCGCCATTCAATCTGGATGGAAATCAATCGTTGAGTCTCTAAAAACCGGAACATTTTCCCGCGCCTATATCGATTCTTTAATGCAGGAAGGCCAGATCTGGTTAAGCCGGTCCAAGGCCGTCGAAAGCGGGCAACTTAGAATGATCAAAGGCCGTGCCGTGATGAACTCAGGGCCCAAACGCTCTCTCACAGATTCGATGTCGATCGATTAAACGGTCGGAAATGGCCAAGAACCCTTTCTCACATCGTTTGCATGGCGCCTCTCAGCCCTAATAATTGCCCAACGTTACAAATCTTTACAATTCTGGACTTGGCGAATGCTATATCGCACCTATATATAGGCTCGATACGATCAGATCTGCCCAGACCAGGGTTCCCCTCCGTTTTGTGAAATTCAGGCAAAATCAACTATGGACGTTAAAACACTCTGCCTCGGCGCCTTGGACCAAGGTGATGCGACGGGGTATGAAATCAAAAAAATGTTTCAAGATGGTCTCTTTGCGCATTTTCTTGAGGCCAGTTTTGGCTCCATATACCCCGCTCTCACCAAATTGACAGACGAAGGCCTGCTTACCTGCAAATCCGAACAACAGGACGGGCGACCAGACAAAAAAATCTATTCCATTACAAAGGCTGGTCGAGCAGCCTTGACCAGTGCTATTCAGCGCCCCGTGGCCGATGACAGATTTAGATCTGAGTTCCTCTTTGTCATGCTGTTTGCCGACGCTTTGTCTCCAGAGCGGGTCACCACACTGATTGAAAATCGATTGCTCTCAATTCAAAACGAGCTCGACCAAATTCAATCGGAAAAAGATATGAGCGTCACGCCTGGGCATGAATTTGTTCGGCTNTATGGCGAAGCTGTTATGCAGGCCTCATTGAAGTTTATTGCAGACAAGCGTCATTTGGTTGAAGACCAAGCGATGCCTCAAAAATTGGAACAAGTTCGTTAAGGCGTTCGCATGTTTTGAAAAATGCCCACACCTTCATTTTTGAAGGCCGGGTGCTCAAGGAACATAGGGNTTCGCCACCGGCGAGCCGNTTCGTTCTTATCATTTTGGAAGGTTAAAGATTATGGCATTGCGGCGTTCGCACATTCTGGCGTTAGTCATCGCAGCAATCATCGGCGCGTGGATACTTTCTGGTCAAATCGGAAATGGTGAGACTGAAGAAACTGCTTCTGCAGAAATTGGTGCGTCAGGCGAGAGAACACAAAACGACGTGCAAACGCCTCGTGTCCGCGCGCGCATCTTCCATGCCCAGTCAAGACGAACCTCTCTTATCATTCGCGGCCGAACAGAAGCCGTGCGCTCTGTCCAGGTTCGAGCAGAAACATCGAGCACGATCATCGAATTGCCCGTTGAAAAAGGTGCCCACGTACTAAAAGGTGATGTCATTTGTCGCCTCTCTCTCAATGCACGAGACGCGAGAATGGCCGAAGCCGAAGCGCTGATGCGCCAACGTTGGCTCGAACTGGATGCCGCTAGGAAGCTGGCGGCACAGGGCCACCGTTCCGCGACACAGGCTGCCGCGTCCGAAGCAGCCTATGACGCAGCCCGCGCTCTGGTCAAACAACAAGAAATAGAACTTAGCCATACACGTATTCTGGCGCCGTTTGATGGCGTCTTGGACGAAAGGCCCGTTGAGGTTGGCGACTACCTTCAAGTATCGCAACCCTGCGCGACCATTGTTGACCTAGATCCATTCCTCGTCGTTGGACAAGTGTCTGAAACCGACGTCGGTGGCATATTGGAGGGATCTGTGGGAACAGCGAAGCTTGTCACCGGCGAAGAGGTTGAAGGGTTTGTACGGTTCATCTCCCAGACAGCCGACCCCGCCACCCGCACTTTTCGTGTTGAATTGGAAGTACCGAACGAAACACAAAACTTGCGTGCTGGTGTAACGGCGGAAATTTTTATTCCAAGCACTGAAATGATGGCCCACTTGGTGCCGCCTTCCATTCTCGGATTGGACGACGCTGGCTTAATCGGCTTGCGAATTCTGGACAATGACAATGTGGTGCATTTTCAGCGGGTAAATTTGTTGGAAGACGGACCCGATGGCGTTTGGGTCACAGGCCTGCCGACAAGTGTGAAGCTGATTACGGTCGGACAGGACTTTGTCATGCCTGGCCAAACTGTCGATGTGACCTATGAAGAGGAGGCAGGAGCCGCATCATGAATGATTTCATCGATGCTGCCATCGCGCGAACACGCACCGTCATGACCTTGATGGTNTTGATGGTGATGGCCGGTGTCTCAGCCTATATTGCTATCCCCAAAGAAGCTGACCCGGATATTCAAATTCCGGTTTTCTATGTTTCGATTATTCATCCGGGCATTTCACCGGAGGACGCTGAACGACTGCTCATTAAGCCGATGGAGACAGAATTACGGTCTCTTGAGGGTCTTGATGAAATCACCTCCATCGCCTCCACGGGCCACGCAGGCATCATTCTCGAGTTTGATGTTAGCTTCGACAAAGATGACGCCCTCGCGGACGTGCGTGAAAAGGTAGATTTGGCCCAAGCAGAACTCCCTGGAGACACAGAAGAACCAATCATCAATGAATTCAATACGTCTCTTTTTCCGGTCTTGATCGTCACGCTTTCAGGTGATGTGCCCGAACGCACTCTCTTTCAGCACGCACGACACCTGCAAGACGAAGTTGAAGCAAGTGTTCCGACAGTTCTCTCGGCGAATTTGGTAGGTCACCGTGAAGAACTGTTGGAAGTCATCATCGATCCTTCACGAATGGAATCCTACGATGTTTCTCAGGCTGAACTGATCAACGCCGTGACCTTAAACAACAGGTTGGTGGCTGCCGGTGCCGTCAACACTGGCGAGGGGCGGTTTTCCATCAAAGTACCGGGTCTTTTTGAAGACCGCGAAGATATCCTCAATTTGCCAATCAAAGTATCAGGTGAAGGTGTTGTGACATTGTCAGACATTGCTGACATTCGCCGTACTTTTAAAGATGTAGCGGCTATTGCCCGCTTCAACGGCCAGCCGGCTATCGCCTTGGAAATAACCAAACGCATCGGCGAAAACATTGTCGATAATAACCAGCAGGTCATTGATGTCGTTGAGCAGTTCTCCGAAAATTGGCCGGACGAAATTCAGGTAAATTACACGCTTGATGCATCAACATGGATATTCCGCGCTCTTGGCTCTTTGCAAGCCTCCATCATCACGGCTATCGCGTTAGTCATGATTGTCTGTGTTGCTGCCCTTGGCATGCGATCTGCGATTTTGGTGGGCATTGCTATTCCCACTTCCTTCATGATCGGGTTTCTGTTCCTCTCCATCATGGGCATGACCATCAACATGATGGTGATGTTTGGCATGTTGTTGTCTGTGGGTATTCTCGTGGATGGCGCAATCGTTGTGGTTGAATATGCCGACAGGAAAATGGCTGAAGGCCTGGACCGTCTGGATGCCTATTCATTGGGTGCAAAACGTATGTTCTGGCCAATCGCGTCCTCAACGGCGACAACGCTAGCTGCCTTTTTGCCGATGCTTTTCTGGCCGGGCGTTAGTGGCCAATTCATGTCCTATCTGCCTATCACGCTGATCGTGGTTTTGACCGCTTCTTTCATAACGGCGATGCTGTTCCTCCCCGTTCTGGGATCATTGGTGGGCAAAACAGAAGATCAAGATAGCGACGTCTTGAGGCTTTTGGCAGGTGCTGAGTCCGGCGATGTTCGTGCTCTTCCGGGTTTCACCGGTAATTATGTGCGCATGCTGGATAAGCTTGTGCACCATCCATTTATGGTTTTATCAGCTGCTGGCCTCATTCTCTTTGTGACCATCTTTTCCTATGGCCGTTTTGGAAACGGTGTTGAATTCTTCGTCGATACTGAGCCAGAACAAGCCATTATTTTAGTGAGTGCGCGCGGCAACCTATCGGCCATGGACATGCAATTGCTTGCGCAAGACGTCGAGCACATTGCACTCTCAACGCCGGGCGTGAGAACTGTGTTCTCCCAAGCAGGAACTGCCGTCGGCGGCGGTGGTCGAGGACGAGGCGGCGACACGCCACCCGACCTGATTGCCCGCATGACAATTGAGCTGGACAAATACGAAGAACGTCGGAAAGGCGCGATCATCCTCGAGGAAATCAGGCAAGCCACGGCGATTCTTCCAGGCATCAATGTCGAGGTCCGCAAACGTGAAAATGGGCCCCCGACAGGCAAAGACATTCAAATTGAACTTACGTCTGACAACAACGAGGCTTTGCTCGCAACGACTAAATTTATTCGCGATTATATCGACAGTAATGATATGGGCCTGATTGATGTTCAGGACAGTCGTCCATTGCCGGGTATTGAATGGGTCCTGTCCGTTGATCGCGAAATGGCAGGTCGCTTCGGCGCGGACATAACAACAGTCGGCGCAACCGTTCAGTTGGTAACCAACGGCATATTAATTGGGAACTACCGGCCTGATGACGCAGAAGATGAAGTGGATATTCGTGTCCGCTATCCATATGAATTCCGCAACGTGGCACAAATCGACCAGCTCCGTATTCGAACAAATAGCGGTCTTGTCCCAATGAGCAATTTCGTTACTAGGTCACCCCAACAACAGGTGTCAACGATTGAGCGTATTGACGGCCATCGACGTTACGAGATCAAAGCCAATACCGCAGTTGATCCTGTTACCGGCGACAAATTGAATGTCGATGAAATGAACATACAATTAGAGGAATGGTTAGACACACAGACCATAGATCCTCGTGTAAGCATTCGGTTCCGTGGGGCGAATGAAGAGCAGGCTGCGGCCGAAGCCTTCTTGGGCAAAGCTTTTCTTGCCGCCCTCTTCCTCATGTTCATCATCCTGCTGACCCAGTTCAACAGCTTCTACTATTCAGTGTTGACGCTCTCGACGGTTGTGCTGTCCACTGTGGGCGTATTGCTGGGTATGATGATAACCGGTCAAACGTTCTCGATCATCATGACGGGGACCGGCGTGGTGGCCTTGGCTGGCATCGTCGTGAACAATTCTATTGTGCTCATTGATACCTATCAACGGTTGCTGGAAGATGGCATGGATGAGATTGAGGCAACGCTGCGCACTGCCGGTCAACGCCTCCGCCCCATCCTACTCACTACCATAACCACAATGCTTGGACTATTGCCTATGGCTATCCAAGTAAATGTGGACTTCTTCTCACGTGGTGTGACGATTGGTGGTCCAGTGGCGGCCTGGTGGATACAACTTTCCACCGCCATCATCTATGGCCTCGGCTTCTCAACGCTGCTAACCTTGATCCTCGTGCCTGTCCTACTCGTGGCGCCAAGCATGATCAGAAAATCGATAAAACAACGTTTCGGACGCGATCACGATGATCGAGGGTATGCTCAACCCGCTGAGTAATCTCGTTCTGCTGATGCNGAGATAGACAAAAGGCCCTGCATTGCAGGGCCTTTTTATTCGGCGTCGCTCAACAATTCATCTTCGTCGTCGTCGTCATTGACCGAGGCGACGCGGTTCAGATGATATTGATGTCGCCATGTGCTGACAGGCAACATAGCGAGATAAGCGATGACCAAAAGGCTGAAGGTTATCCAGGGATAGCTGAACAAAAGAGCAACAGAAAGCGCCACTCCCAGAAGAACAGTCAGCATTTCGTCTCTGCGAACCCGCATTCCCAACCGTTTGCCGGAAAAAGTAGGGATCTTGCTGACCATAAGGAACGCAATGCCCGCCACATAAATCGCAATCAACCACTGTGCGTCTTTCAGAAAATCAACACCGATGAATGACAAATAGAGTGGCAGCATGACAAGCCCAGCAGCGGCGGGCGATGGCACACCAACAAAGAAGTTTGCCGTCCAGGCCGGTTTGTCCGGGTCTTCAAGCGCCACATTGAACCGGGCCAGCCTGAGCGCACAACAGACAGAAAAGCCCAGCACGACGATCCAGCCCAGACCGCCAATGTCTTGCAGTGACCAAAGATAAAGCAGCATCACAGGCGCTACGCCAAAACAGAGGAAATCAGAGAGCGAGTCCAATTCCGCACCAAACTTGGTCGTACCTTTCAGAAGTCTGGCAACCCGCCCGTCTAGCCCATCCAGCACTGCTGCAACAATGATTGCAAAAACGGCAATGTCAAAGCGCCCGTCCAGACCAAACCTCATGGCGGTCAGGCCTGAACATAAAGCCATCACAGTGAGACTGTTTGGGATGAGACTTCGGATCGGCAATGTCTTTAAACCGCGCCTGGGGTTTTTCCCAAGCGGTTTATTGCCCGTACCAAAAGGAGGGATCGTCATGGCCTTCTCCTCTTACTCTTCCATTGTGGTCATTACATTTATCCAATCAATCTCCGGTGATTAGTGAATTTCTGCAAGTCTCGCAGGTTCAGTAGAGCGTGTATCAGCAAGAACAGTTTCGCCAGCGATCATCGTTTGACCAACTGAAACCTGCGGCGTTTGGCCGGGCTCCAGGTAGACATCAACCCGGCTACCAAAACGGATAAGCCCAAAGCGCTCACCAACTTGCAGCGCATCGCCATCTTTTATTTCATTAACGATGCGCCGTGCAACGAGCCCNGCGATCTGTACAACCACATAGGTACTGCCATCGCCCGTATCGATCACCATTGAATGGCGTTCATTGTCATCACTNGCCTTATCNAGATCGGCATTAAGAAANAGCCCTGGGCGATAAGCCGTCCGTGTGACGGTTCCACCTATGGGAGAACGGTTCACATGGCAATTGAACACATTCATGAAAACGCTGATACGCGGACGTAGCCCTNCGCCAAGACCAAGCTCCGGTGGCGGCGTTGCTTCAGTGATGAGGCTGACAACCCCATCAGCAGGTGAAATCAACAGGCCATCACGTGTCGGCGTCAAGCGATCTGGGTCGCGGAAAAAGTAAATACACCAAGCNGTGAGGATCACACCNGCCCAGCCAAGTGGTGTCCAAATCAAAAATAAGATCAGCGTTGCCACAGCAAACGCGAGAATGAACTTGTGCCCTTCTTTGTGAATAGGCACGAGAACTGATGTGATAGCGTCCATTAACGGTTCCCAATCATGAGGCGGGCCAACGTTGGCCCTTTCTTCTATCATATAGTGACAAGGCCGCCAGGTTAAGCGCAGTTCTCACTGTTAGCTCAATTGTCTGTTAAAATTTCAGTTTGAGCCTCTTCTTGCAGCTGTCTGTTCCACATATCTGCATAAGCCCCCGCATGGGCTAGAAGTGCTTGGTGGTTCCCGCGCTCGACGATGCGGCCCTGATCCAACACCAATATCTCATCCGCCTCCACAACCGTTGAAAGCCGATGTGCGATAATCAGGGTTGTGCGGTTTTTAGAGATGGCCGCCAATGCATCCTGAATGCCCTGTTCCGTTGCGCTGTCGAGAGCAGACGTCGCTTCATCAAGAAGGAGAATTGGGGGATTTTTCAAGATCGTACGTGCAATCGCCACACGTTGTTTCTCGCCGCCTGAGAGCTTGAGCCCCCGTTCGCCGACCATTGTCTCAAAACCATTGGGCAGCTGAGCAATGAAGTCAGAAATTTGGGCAAGACGCGCGGCCTCTTCAACTTCCGCGTCTGTTGCATCAGGACGGCCATAACGGATGTTGTAGCGGATCGTGTCGTTGAACAGGACCGTATCCTGCGGCACCATGCCGATGGTGGCGCGCAAACTTTGCTGGGTCACGTCTGCAATTGATTGCCCATCAATTGTGACACTGCCCTCTTGCACATCATAAAATCGATAAAGTATTCGGCTAATGGTGGATTTGCCTGCACCGGATGGACCAACCAGTGCCACTGTTTTGCCAGCTGGCACATCAAACGACACGTCTTTCAATATTCCCCGTTCAGGATCATATGAAAAGCTCACCCCATCGAAGCGAATGGCGCCGCCGGAGACAGACAAGGCTTCGGCGTCTGGCTTATCTTTGATCTCCGCATCAATGCTAATCAAAGTGAACATTGTTTCCATATCGACCAGCGCTTGACGAATTTCGCGATAGACAGAGCCCAAGAGGTTCAGCGGTGCTGAAAGTTGGATCATGAAGGCATTTACCATCACAAACTCACCAACGGTCAGTGCGCCCTGCGACACGCCATTGGCCGCCATCAACATCAAAGCGATCAGACCAAAAGTGAAAATCAGCGTTTGGCCTGTGTTCAGCATGGACAGAGACGTAGTTGTGCGGATCGCAGCGTCTTCATAGCCTTCCATTGCTTTGTCATAGCGACGGGCCTCATACTCTTCATTGCCGAAATATTTGACTGTTTCGTAATTCAAGAGACTGTCGATGGCCTTCGTGTTGGCCTCAGTGTCTTTGTCATTCATCTCGCGCCTGATGAGCGTGCGCCGTTCTGTCGCCCAATAAGTGTAAGCGATGTAGATGGTGATCACGACACCCGTCACGGCGGCATAGCGCCAGTCAAAATTCCACCACAGAATCCCCGCAACCAAAACCAGTTCGATGATGGTTGGAAAGATGCTGAAAAGCGAGAAACGCAGTAAGAACTCAATGGCCTTGGTGCCGCGCTCGATGATGCGGCTCAAACCACCTGTGCGTCGTTCTAAATGAAAGCGCAGGGAGAGCGCATGAATATGGCGAAATGTTCGCATCGCCAAAGTGCGCACAGCGTTTTGACCCACCTGCGCAAAAAGCCCATCACGTAGCTGCGCCATGGCAATCATCATGATGCGCGCAACGCCATAAGACACAACGAGTGCCACTGGCACCGCCACCAACACGGCCTCTGCGTTTTTTGTGGTCAATGCGTCCACGGCATCACGGTAGTAAAACGGAGCGTAGACCGTAAATATTTTGGCCGCGATCATTGCGATAAAAGCCAAGACAACGCGCAAGCGCAAGTCAAACCGCCCTTCCGGCCAGAGCAGCGGCAATACAGACTGATAAGTGCTGGTCGAGCGCTGAGGCAAGCCAAGGTCGATCGGTGTTTGCATTGCGCGCATGCCGGGGGACATATGTTCTCCTCTGCGGGAACCAAGTAACCGTGGCGGGCCTTCTCGATCACCGAAATAAAGCACCCCGACCAAGTGATCTGGGCCGGGGTGCGCTCTTATCGTATGTTCTATTTAGGTCTCTTCGGCTTCTCTGCCAAGGGCCAGCCTGGCGACTTTGACTGGTTCTCGACAAAGAACCAGCCGTTCCGGGGCTACTCAGCCGCCGGTGTGGTGAGAACCTGACCCGGATAAATCAGATTTGGGTCTCTGATCTGGTCGCGATTCGCCTGGTAGATCGTCGTGAACCGGTGTCCAGTGCCATAGATTTGGCGCGCAATGTTCCACAAATTGTTGCCAGGTTGAATAACCACCTGACCTTCTGCAATTTGTCGACGCACTTCATCCGCGACGCCACGCTCAAAAGGTACTTCCACTCGGGCTGCGACCCGCCCGTTTACGTCCAACTGATCGATCCGCATGGCGTAAGTTCCCGGGGCAACACTGCCACCCGGGCGCAATTCCCAACGTCCCTCACCATCGGCGACGGCGTCTCCAATTGGCTCATCGTTCAAATAGATACGCACCGTGGCACCCGCATCTGATGTACCAGAAACGATGACATTGCCATTCTCGTCATAATCCACTGCTTCCAGAACAAGGCTGCCAGCATCTGATGGAACTCCCGGCCCCTGCAACACGCGGCTTGCTTTGCCGGGTTCTGCCAAAACAACCAAAGTCTGGCCCCCGCTTTCGTCAGGAACCGACACAGATACGGACTGAATTGATTCAGTCACAGTTCCATCAGGGTTTCTGGCACTTAGCGTCAATTGTATGTCACCTGGCGCCAAAGGCTGGTCGAGCACAACGACCCATTCGCCACGTCCGTCGGCCTTGGTTACCATCACGGTTGCGCCGTTCCGTTTAAGCGTTACCTCAGAACCGGGCGCCGCGCGCCCTGCAATCACAGCCATGCCGTCGCGTTCCACACGCACAATGTCAAAAGTCGGGACGATGCCTTGTGCCAACTCATCAGCTGGCTCACTGGTGTCACGTTCATCTGACACTTCGGTTTCGGTCACTTCAGCGACATCGTCGTCACCAGAGAAAAGAAACAAAGCCAGTACAATGGCGAGGATGACAGCGGCTATCCCGCCCCCAATTAGCGCTATACGTGGTGACATTCTGCTGGCCTCCCAAATGACTCAATTGCACCCACGCTGCCTTTATGCTTCACAGCGGGACTGACATAGTTAATACCTGTTTCGCATTGGGAAAGACCCAACGAGATTGTCTATTGTCACTATAGAATGCAATTACGGCACCAATTTGAAGGTTCGGCAAGGAGAGTATTATGCCGCGATTAAACGTATGTGTGTATTGCGGCTCAAGTGCTGGGGCTAACCCGGCTTTTGCGCAAGCGGCAGAAGCCCTTGGGCGCAGCTTTGTCGAAAATGACATTGGGCTGGTATATGGCGGCGGCGGCATTGGGTTGATGGGGATTTGTGCCCGAACAGTGATGGCTGAAGGCGGTCACGTTACTGGTATTATTCCAGAGTTCCTGCAAACCGAAGAAATTGCCTATGACGGGGTCAGTGATCTACAGGTCGTTGCCTCAATGCACGAACGTAAACACCGCATGTTTGAGCGGTCCGATGCCTTCGTGGCTCTGCCCGGTGGCATAGGCACTCTGGAAGAAACCATCGAAATGCTAACCTGGGCACAACTCGGACGGCACAATCATCCGATTTTGCTGCTCAACATCAATGGATTTTGGGACCCGCTGATCTCTCTTTTTGATCACATGATCGATCAGGGATTTGTCCAGTCAGCCATTCGCGGACAATATGCCGTCGTCGACCGGGTCGAAGATGTGCTGCCGCGGATTGAGGCGGCGATGTAGCGCTCTAAACCCTTCCTGCTACCCTGCGCAGCTCAATCTCCCTGCGCCACGTATCCACGCTGAACAAGGCGAGGCCTGTCCAGATGAGGCCAAAGGTCACCAGAAGGGTGGGTGTCAGGTTCTCGCCATACATCCACACAGCAATGATGAGCTGAACCGTCGGGGCGAGGTACTGCATCAATCCCAATGTCGCCAGTTTGATGCGTTGTGCGCCGTAGTTAAAAAGAAACAACGGAACGGTCGTCATCGGCCCTGTTAGTGCAAGTAAAAACAACGTCCACCCGTCGCCGTGCATCACCGCTGTGCCACCATTACCTTCTGCCCAGAACAAATAGACCACAGCAAAGGGTGACAAGATCAGCACTTCTATGAGCAATCCTTCCAGCGGATCAACTTTTGTGATTTTCCTCAAATAGCCGTAGATCGCAAATGACACAGCCAGAAAAAGCGAGATCCAAGGTACTGCGCCAAAGTCTATTGTCATGACAATGACACCCAGCGCCGCCAGCACGACGGCAATGACCTGTGGTTTCGTCAATCGTTCAGACAAGAACACAACACCGATCAAAACGCTGATTAAAGGGTTGATGTAATAACCGAGACTTGTTTCCAACACGCGGGATTCGTTGATCGAATAGATGAAGACGAACCAGTTCGCACCGATAACGAGACTAGTCGCACATAAGGTCAGCACCAGTCGTGGATTGGTAAGTGCGGCTATCAATGAGCGGCTTTTGCCAAATATCAGGATCAGAACGATTGTGAGAACAACACTCCAAATCGTGCGATGCGCAAGCACTTCATAGGGCAGCACATGGGTGAGTTGTTTGTAGAAAATGACAGTGATGCCCCAAAACGCATAGCCAGTGGCCGCCGCTATGCCTCCGAGAACAGCAGCGCGCTCTGCACCGCCGACACTTGAAACTTCAAAATTGTCGCTCACCCCTGCACCACCGATCTGCTGCAATTTTCAAATTGAAATGCAGGCAATAAACAAATACCTCGGAGAAAGTCCTACGAGGCGATGCCGGGGCTCAAGTCAGGTATCTTTTTCAGGCAATGGCCCAAAGAACCCATAAACTTTAGAAATCATCCCGGCTTCATCAGTCACTACCACGTCAAAGCCTGCCACCGCTAGGTCGCCGTCACTATGTATAGCCCAATCGTAGCGATACAAGCCGTGATGCCCATCAACGCCGCTTGATCGGGAACAAATTGCATTGGGCAGGAGTTTTTCACGAAATTCACGGACCATCGTCTCGAAATCATCCAGGCCCGTCACATCATTAGAGGGGTCTATGAATTGCACATCTGGCGCTAAAGCTTTTTCTAAATGTGCCCTGACTTTTGTTGGCTCGCGCTCGTTCCACGCAGCCAACATGTGATCGAAATGTGCTGGATAAGTCGTCATCTTCACCTCCACTTTATAAACCGACTGTCTGTCGGTTTTATCAATCTCAATAGATGATGTAAAGTGCCGGCATGGCGACTCAGGCAGAACGGCGCACGAACACACGGGCGCACATCATCACAACGGCGCAAAAACTCTTTGTACAACAAGGGTATGGCGACACATCGACCGAAGGTATTTTGGCGGCAGCCGAGATCAGTCGCGGCGCGATGTACCACCATTTTGCCACCAAGAAAGACCTGTTTGAGGCTGTTTTTTTAGCAACGTCGGACGCAGCCATTCAACGCGCCGGGCGCGCTGCGAAAAGCTCGACTTCGCCTCTCAAAAGTCTGACCAACGCGTGCCTGTCTTGGCTGAAAGAAGTTCGCAAACCCGATGTTGCAACGATCCTGATTGATCAAGGTCCTCAGGTGCTTGGTTGGAAAAGAGCCCGCGATCTGGAGAGCGACACCAGCTTGGGCCTCGTGACATCGGGTCTCAAAGCCGCGATGGACGCAGGAGAAATCAATGTTCCATCGCTGGAGCTCGCCGCACGGTTCCTCAATGCAGCTTTGACAGAAGCCGCACTCATTTCCCTGCTTGACAAACAGCGCGTATCTCAAGCTGAGGTAGAAGCGTCTCTCCTACATTTTATGGCCGGAATGACGCGTAGCCCAAACGAGCTTTAGACAAGACCTTTAGGCACCAGGTGTACCGGGTTTCTTCAGCGTTATTTGACCTGTCTTTGCCAAGGGCGCTGGTGCACTGTCACGCATCAATTTGTAGGTGATGCTATCTGTCAGGGCTTGAAAGGACGCATCTACAATATTTGGCGACACGCCAACCGTGAACCATCGATTGCCCTCATCATCAGCGCTTTCAATCAAAACCCGTGTCACAGCTTCTGTCCCGCCTGTGAGGATACGCACCTTAAAATCCACCAGCCGCATGTCATCGATATACGATTGATACTTGCCGAGATCTTTGCGCAGTGCTTCATCAAGGGCGTTGATGGGACCATTGCCTTCTCCGACCGAGATTGACTGCTCACCATCCACTTCCACTTTCACAGTGGCTTCCGAAACGGTCACCAGCTCGCCCAACGCATTGTAGCGACGTTCCACGAGCACACGGAAGGAATTGACCGTGAAAAACTCCGGCACCTGACCCAACATGCGACGGGCAAGCAGCTCAAATGACGCTTCCGCTCCATCGTAGGAGTATCCTAGGTACTCCCGATCCTTCACTTCTTCGAGCAATCGATTGACGCGCGGGTCTGTCGCATCAACTTCAATACCTGCCGTCTCAAACTGTGCCATCACATTTGAGCGACCTGATTGATCAGATACAAGCAACCGACGTTTGTTGCCTACACTCTCTGGTGGCACATGCTCATAGGTTTCTGGGTTCTTCATGATTGCAGACACATGAATGCCGGCCTTTGACGCAAAAGCGCTTTCGCCAACATAAGGCGCATAGCGATCCGGCGCGCGGTTCAACAGCTCATCCAGCATACGCGACAGATGCGTGATTTCTTTCAGGCCCGTTTCTTTGATGCCAATGTCAAAGTGATCGGCATATTCAGGCTTCAACATAAGCGTCGGAATTAGAGAGACTATGTTGGCATTGCCACACCGTTCGCCTAACCCGTTCAATGTGCCTTGCACCTGGCGCACACCGGCACGCACCGCAGCGAGCGAATTGGCAACTGCATTCTCCGTGTCATTGTGACAATGGATGCCCAGTTTCTCGCCTGGAAATTCCTTCGTCAGCTCTGTGACGATTTTCTCGATCTCGTGCGGCAGCGTGCCACCATTCGTATCGCACAACACCGCCCATCGCGCGCCTTCATCCAATGCGGCTTTCACACAAGCTTTGGCATATTCTGGATTGGCTTTATACCCGTCGAAAAAATGTTCACAATCGATCAACGACTCCCGACCACGGGCAACCACGGCACGAACACTGTCTGTGATGGTCTCCAGATTTTCTTCGTTAGTGATGCCAAGCGCCACGTCGACATGGAAATCCCACGCCTTGGCAACTAGGCAGACGGCGGAGGCTTTGCTATCCAAGATCGCCGCCAGCCCGGGGTCATTGTCAGCCGAGCGCCCTGCTCGCTTGGTCATGCCGAAGGCTGTGAACTTGGCGTGCTTCAACCCTAAGTCTTTTGAAAAGAAATCTGTGTCTGTGGGATTGGCGCCTGGATAGCCACCTTCGACATAATCAAGTCCAAGCTTGTCGAGCAGGCCCGCAATGAGCCGCTTATCTTCGACGGAGAAATCTACACCCTGGGTCTGCGCACCATCGCGCAACGTGGTGTCAAAGAGGTAAAGCCGTTCTTTGCTCATCGTTCAGTCCATTTCCATCGCACTTTTAAACTGCAAAGGCGCTACGCATTTGCAGAAAATGCCCAATCCATTGTGGCGCACAAAGACGCCACCCGTGCTTGCCGCCGGCCGGTTCGATACGTCTGAATTTGAGAAAAACGTGCTTGAACGGCGGCGGCCAATGATATTAGCCGCGAATAATCAAACCCATAATGATCCATTTTGTCGTCTTCATCGGATCGGTCTCGCCGTTCTTTCAGTCAAGGTCTGGCATTCATTCAAGTTCAGGCCTTTTGGCCCCCGAGACGCGCCAATGCCCGTTCCCGTCCCAAAAGAGGTAACAGGTTTGCCAGCTCAGGTCCATGGTGAAGACCGGTCAGGGCCAACCGCAAAGGCATGAAAAGGGTTTTCCCCTTCCGACCAGTCTCTTCCTTCAGTGTACCTGTCCACGCTTTCCAGGTTGTCTCGTCCCACGGCTCAGCAGGAAGCGCTGCTGCAGAGGCCGCGATAAACTCCGCATCATCTGCTCCAACAACAGGTTCTACTGGACCGTGAGCGACGTGCCACCACTCAGCAACACCATCAAACAGGGTCAAGTTTGGTCGCACAGCCGCCCAAAACTCTTCACCGCCGCCAATGCCGCGCTCATCCAAGCGATCTTTCACATCCTCAAATGGCGTGATGTGCATCAGAGCTGCGTTGACGCGCTCTACATCTTTCATGTCAAAACGCACGGCGGAACGCCCGAACGCTGAGAAATCGAACTCAGCTGCCAGCTCTTCCAACGAGACCTTAGGTACTGCGGCATCTGGTGTGCCGAGTTTAGCCAAGAAGGTGTTCACACTCATCGGCTCAAAGCCCTTTTCGCGCAATGCTCCTATTGAAAAATCTTCCCGATGGCGTTTTGACAGCGGCTTGCCGTCTTCGTTCAACAAAAGCGAGTGATGCCCGAAACGCGGAGGTTCTGCACCAAGGGCGCGAAATACCTGCACCTGCGCGCCCGTATTGGTCACATGGTCTTCACCGCGCACAATGTGGGTCATGCCCATATCGATGTCATCCACCACACTTGGCAACGTGTAGAGATACGATCCGTCACCGCGGATCAAAATCGGATCGGACAGGCTTTTTGTATCGACTTTCACCGCGCCTAAAAACAGGTCATCAAATTCCACAATTTCAGGGTCGAGCTTGAAGCGCCAGTGTGCCTGACGCCCTTCAGCCTCAAAGGCTGCTTTTTCTTCATCGCTCAGGCTGAGCGCGGCACGGTCATAGACCGGCGGCAATTTGCGACCCAGCTGGCGTTTGCGTTTGCGGTCCAGCTCATCTGGCGTTTCGTAACAAGGATAGAGGTGACCCGCCGCTTTGAGTTTTTCGACTGTCTCTGCATATCGGTCAAACCGATCTGACTGGCGAAACGTCTTGTCATGAACCAAACCTAACCAGGCAAGATCATCAAAAATCTTGTCTGCGTATTCCTGGGTCGAGCGTTCTGTATCTGTGTCGTCGAGACGCAGCGTAAAGGTGCCGCCTTCTTTCTTGGCCCATAGCCAATTGAAAAGCGCAGCGCGTAGGTTCCCAATATGCAAATGGCCTGTTGGGCTGGGTGCAAAACGTACGTTGACAGTCATAGGGCTCCTTACCGCGCGTCGCGATAGCCGTTGGTAATGGGGTAGCGACGATCGCGCCCGAAATTGCGTGCTGTTATTTTAACACCCGGGGCCGCCTGACGCCGCTTATATTCAGCGATATATAGAAGATGCTCGATGCGTTTGACCAGCGCTGCATCATGACCACGTGCAATAATCTCAGCAACAGGCAATTCTTTTTCGACGAGGCACTCCAGAATATCATCCAGCATCTCATAAGGTGGCAGCGAGTCTTCGTCTTTTTGGTCTTCTCGCAACTCTGCTGACGGTGGCTTTGTGATAATGTTCACAGGAATGACTTCCCCGTCAGGACCAAGCGCAATGTCAGGCTTGTTTTCATTGCGCCACCGGCAGAGTGAAAAGACCTGCATCTTGTAGAGATCTTTGATCGGGTTGTAGCCCCCATTCATATCGCCATAAAGCGTTGCATATCCCACAGACACTTCAGACTTGTTGCCCGTCGTCAAAACCATGTGACCAAACTTGTTGGACACTGCCATGAGCAACGTTCCGCGCGTTCGAGACTGCAAATTCTCCTCGGTGGTGTCGCTCTGCGTGCCCACAAACAGTGGATCGAGAGCTGATAGGAAACCACTTACGGGGCCTTCGATGGGGACCGTATCAAATCGCACACCCAGCGCCTTTGCACAGAGGTCAGCATCCGTAATGCTCTCCTCCGCCGTATAGCGATAGGGCAACATGATGCAATAAACCTTGTCGGCGCCCAGCGCATCTACCGCCATGGCGGCACAAAGCGCTGAATCAACGCCACCAGACAGACCGAGCACCACGCCTGGAAATCTGTTTTTCGTCACATAATCCCGGAGGCCCAGAACACAGGCGGCATAGATGGCTTCATCACCTGAAGGGATCGTCGCTGTTTCACCGGCCTCGCATCGCCATCCAGTGTCACCGCGCGTCCACTGGGTGAGCGTTGTCGCCTCACGCCAAGCAGGCATCTGATGCGCGAGCGACAGATCAGCGTTCAAGACGAAGGAGGCGCCGTCGAAGACAAGCTCATCTTGTCCGCCAACTTGATTAAGATAGACGAGTGGCAGACCTGTTTCGTTGATCCGGGCGATGCAATGTTGCATGCGCGTATCGGTTTTGTTGACATCGAATGGAGAGCCGTTTGCTACCAGTAGAATTTCAGCACCGGTTTCCTCCAGGCATTCGACGACATCAGCAAACCAAATATCCTCACAGACAGGGATGCCCAGCCGCACGCCACGAAACCCAAGAGGCCCCTGCATCTCGCCTGCCTCAAAGACACGTGGCTCATCAAACACGCCGTAGTTTGGCAAATGAACTTTATGGCGGCGCCCAACGATCTCACCGCCGTCGATGAGAACCATGGAATTGTGCAAGCCCTCACNGTCTTTGCTCGGCGCACCGATCAGGTAACCAGGTCCACCATCGCTTGTCTCAGCCGCAAGTTCAGCCAGCGCAACGTCCACTGCCGCCTGAAAGGATGGTTTAAGCACGAGGTCTTCGGGCGGATAACCAATGAGAAAAAGTTCTGGAAACACCACGAGGTCGGCCCCCAACGTCGCGGCTTCTGCGCGAGCTNTCTGTGCCTTTGTTTTATTGCCAACAATGTCGCCCACAGTTGGGTTCAATTGGGCGAGAACGATTTTCAATTGGTCGGTCATTTGAGCCGTATTATGAAGGGCGCACCGCCATGGATGCGCACAAGAGAAACTGGGCCCTGTTTCTAGCCCGCTGTTCGTCGTTGAACAATAGGCCTTCAATTTTACGTACCGTACTTGGGGATTTAGATATGGTGCATCTACTCCATCGTGCCTATATGCTGGCCAAAAACAAATCACAAATAAAGTCATTTTTGGGGAAAATCATGGGCCAATCGATCAATAGGCAAATTCAACTTGTGGAAACGCCAACTGGAAAGCTTGGAAAAGAGCATTTCAAACTGGTCGAAGGCACCGTCCCTTCTGCTGCAGCTGGTGAAGCTCTCTTGCGCACGCAATATATCTCATTGGACGCGGCCAATCGCGCCTGGATGCAAGGAGCAACTTACCGAGATGCGGTCGAATCCGGCCAAGTCATGGCTGGAGGTGCCATTGCCGAAGTGGTTGAAAGTAAAGACCCAAGCCTTGCGGTTGGCGACCTCGTGTTTGCTGACACCGGCTGGCAGGACTATGCCGCACTGCCCGCCAAGAAACTGCAAAAACTGCCAAACTTGAGCCCCATCACGCACTTATTGAGCGTTTACGGTGTCGCCGGTCTCACCGCTTATTTTGGCCTGTTGCACGTTGGCCTGCCAAAACCTGGCGAAACCATTCTGGTATCTGCCGCGGCAGGCTCTGTGGGCTCGCTCGTCAGCCAGATCGCCAAAGCCGCCGTGCCTGATTGCAAAGTCATTGGCATCGCCGGTTCAGATGAGAAATGTCAATGGATCCAGGATGAACTGGGGTATGACGCGGCCATCAATTACAAAACACAACCCGTCTACAAAGCATTGAAGGAAGTTGCACCAGAAGGTGTGGACGTCTATTTCGACAACGTAGGTGGTGATATTTTGGAAGCTGCCCTTTTCCGCATGAACCTGTTTGGTCGCATCGCCTGTTGTGGCGCTGTCTCACAATATGATGGCGCGGCACCTACTGCTGGTCCTCGCGGTGTTCCAGGTCTCATTGTCACCAAGCGTTTGAACCTACGTGGTTTCATCATGTCCGATTTCCCTGAACACATGGAAAAAGCCCGCGCTGACCTTCAAGAGTGGGTCGCAGCCGGAAAAATCAAAGTTCAAGAAGACATTATCGACGGACTGGAAAACACACCCGCCGCTCTGATTGGCCTGCTCGCAGGCGACAATCGCGGCAAGCGTATGGTCAAAGTTGTTTAAGCATTTCGAATTCCGCTTTCACTACCCAAACTCTAACTGGAGAAAATCATGTCGAACATGAAGAGCAAAGAAGTCCAACTGGCCGCACGCCCTGTTGGCGAGCCAACACTAAGCGATTTTCAAATCGCGGAAACTGACGTGGCAAACCCGGGCGCTGGCGAGTTTCTCGTCCAAAACCTCTGGATGTCTGTGGACCCTTATATGCGCGGTCGCATGATGGACCGAGAAAGCTATGTGCCTCCGTTCCAGATTGGCGAAACACTTCAAGGCGGCGCTGTCGGCGTTATCATTGAATCCAACAATGAGAACTTTGCTAAAGGCGACTACGTCAACTCCATGAACGGCTGGCGTGAATTCTACGTGACTGATGGCCAGATGGTGAACAAGCTTGATCCATCCATGGGGCCTATCGAAGGCAACCTTGGCATTCTCGGCATGCCTGGTATGACGGCTTATGCAGGATTGTTCAAAGTGGGTGCGCTCAAAGACGGTGAAAATGTTTTTGTTTCAGCCGCTTCTGGCGCTGTTGGCGCGGTTGTCTGCCAGCTTGCTAAAGCGCATGGCTGTTATGTGGTTGGGTCAGCCGGGTCAGACGAAAAATGCAAGTGGCTCGAAGAAATTGCTGGCGTCGACAAAGCCATCAACTACAAAACATGTGGTGACCTTGATGCGGCGGTTCGCGACGCGTTTCCGAAAGGCATTGACGTCTATTTCGAAAATGTTGGTGGCGCGCACCTGCAAGCAGCAATCAATTATATGAACCCTCATGGCCGTGCAGCACTTTGCGGCATGATCGAGCAATATAATGATACGTCACCGCGTCCCGGCCCCAACAATCTCATCCAGATTGTTGGCAAGAGCCTGAAGCTTGAAGGCTTCATTGTCTCAAACCACCTCGACATCATCCCAGAATTCTATACCGAAATGGCCAAGCTCATTTCGTCTGGCAAAATGAAGTGGGAACAGACCGTTGAAACAGGCATTGAGAATGCGCCACAAGCCTTCCTCAATCTCTTCTCTGGCGCCAATTTTGGCAAAATGCTGGTGAAAATCAGCGACGACCCAACAAAGTAATGTGATCATCTACCCCGCTGGCTTTTCAGCCTGAGCATTGATAAATTTATCGCCCGGCAGGATCGCTTGCCGGGCTTTTCATTTGGAGGACGACAATTTGCCTACTATCAACCGCCGCTGGGTACTTGCATCACACCCTGAAGGAAAACCCACTCTCGATACATTTCGGTTGGAAGAAGTAGAGCTCGCTGATCCCGCTAAACACGAACTGCTCATCCAGGCAAAATATTTCTCCGTTGATCCCGGCATGCGATCCAGATTATCGGGCGACAGTTATGCAGCCGCGCTTCAACCCGGTGAGGTAATTGAAGGCGCCATGGTTGGTGAGGTTGTTCAGTCCAACAATGAAAAATTTGCTGTGGGTGATCTGGTAACAGGTGGCTTTGGTTGGCAGTCCCACACGCTTTCCAATGGGCGCGGTCTTGCAAAGTTAGACGCGAACCTATTCTCCGGCCCGCTCCGTGCCACCGCCGCCATTGGCGTGCTCGGCATACCTGGCCTCACTTCCTATTTTGGCCTATCGGATATTGGCAAACCCAAAGAAGGCGAAACCGTTCTCATCTCTTCCGCCGCTGGTCCTGTTGGCGCGACCGCTGGTCAGATCGCCAAAATGCAAGGGTGCCGCGTAGTGGGTATCGCGGGCTCTCCCGCAAAATGTGACTATGTTACGAAGGAACTCGGGTTTGATGCCTGCATCAACTACAAAGACACAGACAATTTAGTAGACGCGATCAAAGCCGCCTGCCCCGACGGCGTGGACATTTATTTCGACAATGTGGGCGGCGAAATGCTGGACACTGCAATCGCGAATGCAAATGAACGCGGACGCATTATCATCTCAGGCGCTGTATCTGAGTACAACAAGCCCGAGCCCAGAGGCATCCGAAACACATTGCAATTCATCACCCACCGCCTTTGCATGGAAGGCTTGGTCGTGTTTGATTATTTCAAGCAGTTCCGTGATGCCCAGGCTGAGATGGCAGGCTGGATCAAGGACGGCAAACTCATCTACACCGAAGACATTAGTGAGGGCATCGAAACAGCGCCCGCGGCTTTCATCGGTCTTTTTGAGGGGGAGAACTTTGGGCGCCGGCTTGTGAAGGTAAGCTGATTTCGATCACAGAAAATTCAATAGCAAGCAGTTCCTCGATCGCCAAGCCTATGTGATGATAGCCGTCCAAATTTAGATTAGGAATAAAAATGGATTCTGTAAAAGAACGCTATTCTGCGGCAGCACACGTACGTGAAGAAGCCCTATGCTGCCCCGTAGATTATGACCCCAAATTTTTGCAGGTTATTCCCCAGGAGGTTCTTGACCGGGACTATGGATGTGGCGATCCGTCCACTTATGTACGTTCGGGAGAAACCGTTCTCGACCTCGGTGCCGGTGGAGGAAAAATATGCTTTATCGCCTCTCAGATTGTGGGCCCAGATGGTCGCGTGATCGGCATTGACATGAACGATGACATGCTTGAGCTTTCGCGTGGCGCGCAAGCAACTGTTGCGGAGCGAGTTGGTTTTGACAACGTTGATTTTCGTCACGGGCGCATTCAAGACCTAAAGACTGATCTTGATGCATTGGATCACATGCTCGAGGCAAACCCCGTCAAAAATGCGACGGAATACAAAGAACTGCATGCGAAACTGGCGTCACAGTCAAATGATCGCCCCCTTGTTGCGAGCGACAGCATTGATGTGGTGGTTTCAAATTGTGTTTTGAACCTGGTCTCTGATCAGGAGAAACCATCGCTTTTTCAAGAGATATTTCGGGTCCTAAAACCGGGTGGGCGTGTCGCTATTTCTGACATCGTCTCAGACAAAGCATCGCCGAATCACCTAAAAAATGATCCCGATCTTTGGAGTGGTTGCATCAGTGGCGCGTTGACAGAAAGCGGCTTCGCGAGCGCGTTAACCGAGGTTGGTTTCGCTGGTGTCACATTGGACAAGCTGGAACAAACGCCATGGCAAGTTGTAGAAGACATTGAGTGCCGGTCCGCTACATATGTTGCCTATAAACCGAGCTCAGAAGACACTGCAAAAACAGAAATTGAAGTAATCTACACCGGCCCCTGGGCCGAGGTCATTGATGAAACCGGCAATGTATTTCATCGCGGCGCGCGGGTTCATGTTTCAGGTGAAACAGCAGCAACGCTTCGCAGTGGAGCATATGCCAAACAATTTGTGATGTTTGGCGAACCAGAGAGCGGTTGTTGTTAAACCGCATTTGATACAATCGAAAAAGGCGGCTCAATGAGCCGCCTTTTTTGCGCAACGAAAGGGCTTATTCAGCTGCAACCTTTGCAGCGGTGTTTTTGTCCCGCTCTTTTTTCAGACCTTCCGAGATCATGAACGCGAGTTCCAGTGCCTGACTTGCATTAAGGCGCGGATCACAATGCGTGTGATAGCGATCTGACAGGTCTTCTTCACCGATGGCCTGTGCGCCGCCGATACACTCAGTCACATTCTGACCCGTCATCTCAAAATGCACACCACCGGCATGGGTGCCAAGATCACGGTGTACGCCCATGAATTGCTGCACTTCAGCTAGCACGCGGTCTACAGGGCGTGTTTTATACCCAGTCGATGCTTTGATCGTATTGCCGTGCATAGGGTCACAAGACCAAATAACTTTGCGACCTTCTTTTTCCACAGCTTCCACCAAGCGCGGTAAATGCTTTTCAACATTGTCTGCGCCAAAGCGGCAGATCAATGTCAACCGACCAGATTCATTGTCCGGGTTCAACGTATCGATGAGGTTCAGCAGATCATCTGGTTCCATGCTTGGACCACACTTCATGCCAATCGGGTTTTTCACGCCACGACAAAACTCGACGTGGGCATGATCAGCCTGACGTGTCCGGTCGCCAATCCAGAGCATGTGCGCTGACGTGTCGTACCAATCGCCAGATGTTGAATCGACGCGCGTCATGGCTTCTTCATAACCCAGAAGGAGCGCTTCGTGACTTGTGTAGAAGCGTGTGGTCTGCAA
>JGI24723J26617_10000567_pt1 | contig 36013 bp, 30 predicted proteins | sample Cruoilmetagenom6_FD_26617 | JGI IMG/M metagenome (IMG submission 26617) | reverse complement strand
CCGGCCTGCACGCCATGACCCGCCACATGCTGGGCCTGTTCAACGGCCAGCCCGGCGCCCGCGCCTGGCGCCGCATCCTGTCCGAACGCGCCCCGAAGCCGGGCGCAGGCCTCGATGTGCTCGACGCCGCCGTCGAGGCGATTACGGCGCAGGCGGTTACTATCGCGGAAGTCTGACCGGCCGTTCCCACCGGTTCGGCGCGCCAACCCGTTGCGGCACCGGAAAAAGCGCTTGCGTCTCTCCACCCCCGCTGCATTTCGCTTATACTTCACCCGTCACTGCTGATCTCCCCGCAGTGGCCGGTCCGGGGAGTCGTTGCCCCACGCGGATGGAACGGCGGCCAGCTGTGCACGGCAGGGCGCAATACCATTCCAACCAACTACCCATTGCCTTGCCCCCAAGCGGCCCCGCCGCCCATCCGCAAGGACTGGATCTGCAAGCGCCATCGGAAGGGCAGTGCCCTGTCCGACTTTTGGTGCTGGATTCCGAGTGGTGCTCGGGGAGCATCTCTAAGTATCGTGCTTGGAGATTCCCTTGACGTAGCCGCCTTGGGCGGCGGAAGTTCGGACAACCTCGGCGGCCTCTGGTGACGCCATCATCATGTCGAGGTTGAGCGGATGCTGGAGTATCTCTTTCTCGAATATGTCCGGGCCCAATTTATTGAGTTCTGCAGTCATATCACTAATCTTCTGGTTGCTGATCTCCCGAATGAGGTCATGCGCCGTTTCGATTTGTTTGCGAGCACGTCTTACGAGCTTCTTGTCCATAGTCTGCCGCCGAGTAGCGACGGCTGGTTTCACTATCTCGCCGGCGACCTGAAGGATAACGACTTCCACTTGCCACGAGCCTCTATAACTTCCTCCTGACCCGAAGTGTGCAACTGCCTTGTCTCTGAGGTCGACGAGTTCCTGATGCACGACCTTTTGCTCCTCATCGAACCTGGATCGTAGATCAAACTTGCCGCGTTCTTCGGAAGTTGTTTTCGTTGCGCGCGCATAGTGGATCAATACATTGTTGAGCAGAGCGAACTCAGTGACTGTCTTGGCGAAGTCGTCTAAGTGCGACGTGGCTAGAAGCGCGTCCAACGCGTCAAGGCTTTCCAGTGCGATTGTAAGGTCAGTATGCAGTGAAGCCAAATCCTGCGCACGGCGTATCTTACCAGTGAGCGGCTGAAGCCTGCCCTCGGCGAAGAGGCGTTCGGAAAGTGCCGTCAGATTGAAGGTGGAATCGACCATATTCGCATTGTACCAAATATTGCCGGGAAATCACTTTCGGTCTTGAGGCCCTGAGCAGACGCTTTTCGACCAATTTGTTCTTCCTTTGTTCGTTAACCTGTGTTAACGCTTTTCCCGCTTATGGGGAAGGCTCACATGGTTTGCCGCATCACGACATTCGCGTTCGAGGGGGTTGAGGCCCAGCCGGTTGACGTCCAGGTGCAGCTGGCCGGGGGGCAGCCGAATTTCTACATTGTCGGCCTCGGCGACAAGGCGGTGGCGGAAAGCCGGGAGCGCGTGCGGGCCGCCTTTGCCGCGCTTGGTCTCGCCATGCCGCCCAAGCGCGTGATCGTGAATCTTGCCCCGGCAGACCTGCCCAAGGAGGGCAGCCATTACGACCTTGCCATTGCCCTTTCCATCCTCGCGATCATGGGGGTGATCCCGTCAGACCTGCTGGAAGGCCATGCCGCCTTCGGGGAATTGTCGCTCGATGGCCGGCTTGGCGAAACGCTCGGCGTGCTGCCAGCGGCCATGGCGGCGGAAGCGATGGATCTGAAACTCATCTGCCCGGCGCCGTGCGGGGCAGAGGCCGCGTGGGCGGGTGGCAGCGTGCTCGCGGCGCCTTCTCTCATCGCCCTTATCAATCACTTCTCTGGACGCGCCGTCATCGGCCCACCCCCGCCCGGCACCCTTACCGACCCCCCGCCTGGACCTGATATGCGCGATGTCAAAGGCCAGGAAGGCGCCAAACGCGTGCTCGAAATCGCAGCCGCAGGCGGCCACAATCTCCTGTTCTGCGGCCCGCCGGGCTCCGGAAAATCCATGCTGGCCCAGCGCCTGCCGGGCCTGTTGCCGCCGCTCTCGGCGCGCGAACTGCTGGAAGTCTCGCAGATTCAGTCGATCGCCGGCCTGCTCGAACGGGGCCGCCTGTCGCGCACGCGGCCCTTCCGCGCGCCGCACCATTCGGCTTCCATGGCGGCCCTTGTCGGCGGCGGCATCAAGGCCAAGCCGGGCGAGGTGTCGCTCGCCCATCATGGCGTGCTCTTTCTCGATGAACTCCCGGAATTCCCGGCCAATGTGCTCGACAGCCTGCGCCAGCCGCTGGAAGCGGGCGAGGCCGTGGTTGCCCGTGCCAACCGGCATGTGCGCTATCCGGCCCGCTTCCAGCTCGTGGCGGCGATGAATCCCTGCCGCTGCGGCGGCGGTCCGGGCGCGGCGGCCTGCACGAAAGGGCCAAGATGCGCACAGACCTACCAGTCGCGCTTGTCCGGCCCCTTCCTCGACCGGATCGATCTCTACCACGATACGCCGCCGGTCACCGCGGTCGATCTTGCCTTGCCGCCCTCTGCCGAGGGCACGGCAGAGGTGAAGGCGCGCGTTCTGCGGGCGCGTGACGTGCAGACCGAGCGCTTTGGTGACACGGATTGCGACACGCGCCGCCCGGTCAATGCCGATGCGCCGACCGCAGATATTGAGCGTCTTGCCGCCCCGGATGCGCCCGGCGCGGCCTTGCTTGCCGACGCCGCCGTCAAACTGCAGCTCACGGCGCGTGGCTATCACCGCGTTCTCAAGGTCGCCCGGACCATTGCCGATCTCGATGGCGCAGGCGGCGTGCGCCGGCTCCATATCGCCGAGGCGCTGACCTACCGGCGACGCGCGCCCGGACAGGCCGAAGGCGTGCAGGCCGGAGCGCTGGCGCGCTGATGGCCGGTCCCGGTCATTAAACGAATGCTAAAGCCTTGGGCCTAGGGTTTTCGCAACATGACAGATACGCCAGACACGCCGAAATCCAGCTCGACGCCGCAAGATGCCTTCCTGGCGACAGCGAGCCACGAGATTCGTACGCCCCTGAACGGCATTCTGGGCACCGTTTCACTATTGCTCGAGACCGATCTCGAACCGGCCCAGCGCGAATATGCCGAGACGATCCGCCTGAGCGGAGGACGCCTGCTCGACCTGCTCAACAATGTCCTCGACTATGCCAGGCTTGATGCCGAGGCTGTCGATCTCGAAACCGAGAGTTTCTGCCCGATCCGGCTCGGGCGCGAAGTAATCGAATTGCTCAGCCCGCGCGCCCATGCCAGCGGGCTCGATCTCGCAATACGTGCATCGCAATTGCCGATGCCGACCTTTGCGGGCGACGCAGGGCGTATCCGGCAAATCCTGTTCAATCTGGTCGGCAACGCCCTCAAGTTTACCCGGAGCGGCGGTGTCCTGCTCGATATCGTTGCACGCGATGACGGGCTGGAATTCCGGATCATCGATACCGGCCCGGGCATTGCGCCGGATGACCTCGATCACTTGTTCGATGCCTTCCATCAGGTCGGCGCGGAGGATGCCTACAAGGATGGCGGCGTCGGCCTTGGACTGGCCATCGTCAAGCGCCTCACCGATCTGCTCGGCGGGGTGATCAATATCGTCAGTTCGCCGGGTTGTGGCGCGGCGTTCTCTGTCATCTTGCCGCTTCAGCGGTCTGGGCAGGCGACCAGCCATGATGAAATTGTCCTGGGTGGCAAGGTCGGGCTGGTCGGCCTGCCGCCCGTCACATGCCTGTCGATCGCCTCTGCGCTGGAAGACGTGCAGGCGGTGCCGGTCCTGATTGACCCGTCGCGCGGACGCCTGCCAAAGGGTATTGATGTCCTGCTGATCGGTGCCGACCTGCCGGAAGCGACCGTCAAGGCCTATGCCAGGCTTGCGCCGGCGCTGGTGGTCGTGCGTCCCGAGGACAGGGGCGCGCTGCCGCGTTTCCGCGAACTCGGCTGTGTCGGCTGGCTCGTGCGTCCGCTGCGTACATCGTCGCTCGCCGAGCGGATTTTCCTCGTGCGCTCCGGTGGCGAGGCGGTGGACGAGCCGGAGGCGGAAACCGGTGCAGGCCATGTCCTGATTGCAGACGACAACCCGGTCAACGCGCTGATCGCACGCCGCGCCTTGGAATCGGCGGGATTTACCGTCACAGTCGCGTCAACAGGCAGCGAAGCACTGGAGGCCGCCGGCGACATGGACCCCGCTCTCATCCTGATGGACCTGCGCATGCCGGTAATGGACGGCTTCGACGCCATGCGCCGCTTGCGGGCAGGGGGCTCCCATGTGCCGATCATAGCCGTTTCGGCGGAGATCAATCCGGATATCGAGCGCCGTGCCGTGGCTGCAGGGGCGAATGGTGTCGCCGCGAAACCGCTGGATGCCGAGGCGCTTCGCAGCCTTGCGATCCGCTGGACAGCGCCACGGGCCGCCGCGGAAGGCGTCGCATGAGCGAGGCGGCGACCCCTCCGCAACCGTTGAAGACCCAGCCCCGCGCACTTCGCGCTCTCAAGGCGTTGCAGGACCAGCGCATGGCGGCGATGGCGCTGTTCGCATTTGCGGCCGGCCTTCCCATGGGCGTTACGCTCGGCCTGCTCAATGCCTGGCTCACAAAGCTTGGCATCACGCCGTCGACCATCGGCACATTGTCGCTTCTGACGCTCGGCTATTCGTTCAAATATCTCTGGGCCCCGGTCTTCCAGACAGCCCGTCCGGCGCCGCTGACAGGCTTCCTCGGCGGGCGCCGGTCCTGGCTGCTCCTGTTCCAGGCCATCATGGTCGTCCTGATCGGCATCTTTGCCTTCACCAATCCGGCCGAGAATATCGGACTCGTCGCCCTTATTGCGCTGGCCATTGCCCTCGTCTCGCCGACACATGACATCGTGCTTGATGCCTGGCGCATCGAGGTCGCCCGTTCGGATGAAGACAAGGACCTGATGTCCGCGCTCTACCAGTTCGGCTACAAGTCGGCCGGTTTCATTTCGGGCTTCGTCGCCCTGCTCGTCGCGGCGCGGCTGGGCTGGACGGCGACATTCCTCATGGTGGCCTTCGTGCTCGCCCTGTCGATGATCGGCAGCATCATTGCGCCGGAGCCGGCTAGCTCGAAGACGCCCAATGCCGACCGCCTGTCCTTCCTGCCGAGCCTGCCGCGCCGGGTTTCGACGCCGGCCGTCACGGTGGTCGCCATTGGCTGGCTCATCGGTTTCGCGTTGATCCTCGCCTTCGTGATGCAGTCGCTTTTCTCTGCGGTGCCCCCTTCGGGCGCTACATTCGTGCGCACTGAGGGCCCGTGGATTGTCGGACTGACCGTTCTCGTCCCGGCGATCGTGTCGGCCATCCTAGTCTTTCGGTTCGGGGCAAAATCGGCTGAAACCCCTGCGCATATTGCGAACGAGACGCGTGCCGAGTCCATTCTCCGCAACCTGTTCCGGGCGATCTTCGACCCCTTGATGGAGCTGATTTCACGCCTCAAATGGGGCGCTGTCCTGGTCCTGTTGCTGGCGCTGACCTATCGTTTCACGGACGCGGTCTGGGGCGCGTTCGCCTATCCCTTCTATCTCGGCGACGAGTTCGGCGCGCTCGGCCATTCGCTGGACGATGTTGCCATCGCGTCCAAATTCTTCGGCGTTGTCGCCACGATACTCGGCTCGCTGCTCGGCGCCGTGCTGATCGCCGTGCTTGGCCGCATGCCGGTCTTTTTTGTCGGCGGCATCGTCGCGGCGGCGACCAACCTGCTCTATGCCGACCTCGCGGCGGGGGCGACCGTGCTCGACGGCTTCCTCCACATCTCGCATCTCGGGCCACCGCTCAGCGCGCTGGCGGACTGGGCGGCGAAACTCTCGCCAGATGTCGTGGCCGCCGATCAGGGACAGCGCATGGCGCGCCTGATGGTCACGATCTTTGCTGAAAACATTGCGGGCGGCTTCGCACTGGTGGCGATTACCGCTTATCTGACCTCTGTCGTGAATCCACGCTTTGCCGCCGTGCAATATGCATTGCTTGCCTCACTCACGATGCTGATCGGCACGCTTGGGCGTCCGTGGCTCGGTGAGATTATCGAGAGCCAGGGCTATTATACCGTGTTCATGATCACGTTCTGGCTCGGCGGCGTGGCCGTCGTCCTGTCCATTCTCGAATGGGTGCGCCAGGCCCGCGACACCAGCGGGTCAACGAGCCTGGTCCTGGCGCAGGACGACTAGAGCGGCGTGCCGAAAAGTGGCCCGCGGTTTTCGGGGGACACGCCGCGCCCCTCACGAATCTGTGTCCTCAGTCGCCGTGCACGCGATCGACATCATAGGCCGCAATCGTTGCGAGATTGACGATATCGCCCACCGTGGCGCCGAGCGATGCGATCTGCACCGGCTTCTCGAGGCCCAGCAGCATCGGCCCGATCACGGTTGCCCGGCTCATCGATTCCAGCAGCTTGGTCGAGATCGACGCCGCGTGGATCGCCGGCATGACCAGCACATTGGCAGGACCCGTCAGGCGTGAGAACGGATAGAGCAGGGCATGGTTCGGATTGAGCGCGATGTCGGCATTCATGTCGCCTTCGTATTCGAAGTCGATATCCGACATCTGGTCGAGAATCGTGACCGCCTCGCGCACTTTCTCGCCGCGTTCGCCCATCGGATTGCCGAAGGTCGAATAGGACAGGAATGCCACGCGCGGAATAAAGCCCATGGCGCGCACGGCGCCAGCTGCTTCCAGCGCAATGTTCGCAAGGTCTTCGCCCTGCGGCAGTTCGGTGACGCTCGTGTCGGCGATGAACACGGTCCGGCCGCGGTTGATCACCATCGACATGCCCATCAGGGCCTTGGCCGGCAAGGCGTCCAGCACGAGCAGGGCATCGTTCAGCGCCACGTCATAGTTGCGGGTCACGCCCGTCACCATGCCGTCCGCATCGCCATTCTTCAGCATGCAACAGCCGAAAATGTTGCGGTCCTGGTTCACCAGGCGCTGGACGTCGCGTTTCAGGTAACCGTCGCGCTGCAGGCGGGCATACAGGAAGTCCGTATAGACCGGGTTATTGTCAGACAGGCGCGCATTGATGATTTCAAGCGTCCCGGCCGGAACACCCATCTGCTCCATCGTCCGTTCGACCTGGGCCTCGCGCCCGATCAGGATCGGATGGCCCAGGCCCTGGTTCTTGAAGCTGAAGGCGGCGCGCACGACAGCGGGCTCTTCGCCTTCAGCGAACACAATGCGGCGCTGGACATCCTTGGCGCGGGCCTGAACGCCCTGAAGGAAAGCCGCCGCCGGATCGGCCCGACGCACCAGCGAGGCGCGATAGGCGTCCATGTCGGCGATCGGCGTGCGTGCGACGCCCGTGTCCATCGCGGCCTGCGCCACGAAAGGCGGGATGAAGCTGATGAGGCGCGGATCGAAGGGGCTGGGGATGATATAGTCGCGGCCGAAGCTCGGACGGGCGCCGTGATAGGCGGCGGCCACTTCGTCCGGCACGTCCTCGCGGGCGAGTTCGGCCAGCGCCCGGGCAGCAGCGACCTTCATTTCCTCGTTGATGCTTCGCGCCCGAACGTCCAGCGCGCCCCGGAAGATGTACGGGAAGCCCAGCACGTTGTTGACCTGGTTGGGATAGTCTGACCGGCCGGTTGCGATGATCGCATCGTCGCGCACAGACTTGATGTCTTCCGGCGTGATTTCCGGGTCGGGATTTGCCATGGCGAAGATGATCGGATCCTTGGCCATGGATTTGACCATGGCTTTCGAAATGGCGCCCTTGGCCGAGAGGCCGAGGACACAGTCGACGCCCTCCATGGCTTCGCTCAGCGTGCGTTTCGACGTTTTGACGGCGAAGGCGGACTTGAACTGGTCCATGCGTTCCGTACGCCCTTCATAGACAACGCCGGTCGAGTCGCACATCAGGATGTTCTCGGCCTTGACGCCGAGATGGCGGATCAGGCCCGCCACGGACAGGCCTGCTGCGCCCGCGCCGGAGACGGCCACGGTCAGGTCTTTCAGCTCGCGCCCGGTGATATGGCAGGCATTGATGATGCCGGCTGCGGCAATGATCGCGGTGCCGTGCTGGTCGTCATGGAACACCGGAATGTCGAGTTCTTCGCGCAGGCGGCTTTCGATGATGAAGCAGTCAGGCGAACCGATATCCTCGAGGTTGATGCCGCCCCACGTATCGCCAATGTTGCGGACCGTGCGGATGAAATCTTCCACGTCCGTTGTGTTCACTTCGATATCGACACTGTCGATGTCTGCAAAGCGCTTGAACAGGACGCACTTGCCTTCCATCACCGGCTTCGACGCCATCGGGCCGAGATTTCCGAGCCCGAGAATCGCCGTACCGTTCGTGATCACCGCAACCATGTTGCCCTTTGACGTGTAGTCGTACGCCTTGTCCGCATCCTCGGCGATGGCCAGGACCGGAATGGCGACACCGGGGCTATAGGCCAGCGACAGGTCGCGCTGTGTGCCCATGGGCTTCGTCGGCGCCATGGAAATCTTGCCCGGTGTGGGCTTGGAATGGAAATCGAGCGCTTCCTGGTCGGTGAAGCTTGGGCGCTTGGTTGTCATGGGAAAGGGTAGTCCGATGCTAACGAGTGAAAGGGTGGTTAGCGATTGACCCTAGGCCTCGCCGCCGAGCGTGCCAACCGCAAATATGGTCCATGTCGTCGCGCTTTTAGACTATTTCATGACCGTCCGCCGTGCGAACACTTTGCGAATCTTATGGCGAAGCGTTAGCGTCCGCCTCCATGGCCGATACTGCGATTCCCTCGAAAAAGGCTGCCGTAAAAGGCAATGCGCCGACGCCGTTCATGGTGCAGTATCTCGGTATCAAGGCCCGCCATCCCGACGCGCTGCTTTTCTTCAGGATGGGAGACTTTTACGAGCTCTTCTTCGACGACGCCGTCGAAGCGTCCCGAATCCTCGACATCACGCTGACATCGCGCGGCGAGCATGACGGCCAGCCCATCCCGATGGCTGGTGTTCCCTATCACGCCGCTGAAGGCTATCTCGCCCGCCTGATCAAGTCGGGTGCGCGGGTTGCTGTCTGCGAGCAGACGGAAAGCCCGGCCGAAGCAAAGAAGCGTGGGTCGAAGTCCATCGTCAATCGCGACATTGTCCGGATCGTTACGCCAGGCACATTGACCGAGGACTCCCTGTTGCCGGCCCGGCAGGGCCAGGCCCTTGCTGCCATCGCGCTGGCCAATGGCGGCGCCGACGCGGCGATTGCGGTGTGTGATGTGTCCACAGGGCGCTTCGATGTTGCGCCCGTCTCCCCCGGCGCATTGGCCGGTGCCTTGCTTGGCTGGCCGCTTCGCGAACTGCTTGTCAGCGCGGCAGATATGGACCGCCCGGCGATTGCCGCTGTCGTGTCCGCGGCGAGTGCACCGGTGACCGAACGGCCGACCCGGGCCGCGACGCCGAAATCCGGCGAAGCCCTGCTCAAGCAGACATTCGAAGTGGCCGCGCTCGAAGCCTTCGGGGATTTCTCCAAAGCTGAGCTTTCGGCCATCGGCCTGCTGCTGGACTATGTGCTGCTTACGCAGGCTGGCGCCGATATCCGCCTCGATCCGCCGCAGCGCCCGCCCGCCAGCGGGCATGTCGCGATTGATCCGGCGACCCGCGCCAGCCTTGAAATCGACCGCGCTATGAACGGTGCGCGCGACGGGTCGCTCCTCGCGACTGTGGACCGAACCGTCACGGCTCCCGGTGCCCGCCTGTTGGCCAGCCACCTGTCTCGCCCGTCACTCGATCGCAGCGAAATCGAATCCCGCCTTGAGGCGGTCGCCTGGCTTGTCGCCGATACGGATGTGCTGGAGGCGCTTCGCAGCCGACTGAAGGCAGCGCCGGACCTCGAGCGCGCCCGTACGCGGCTGCGGCTCGGACGCGGCGGGCCGCGCGACCTGCAGGCGATCGGACGCGCGCTGTCGGCGGGCGATGCTGCCGCACGCGAACTGGCCGCCATCGAAGGCGGGGTCCCGGCGCGCCTGGAGGCAGCTATCGATGTGCTTCTGCTGGCGAACACGCCCGACCTGCAGGTTTTCGCCTCAAACCTCGCTCAGGCCCTGAATGACAGCCTTCCCATGCTGGCCCGTGACGGCGGATTCATCGCACCGGGTTGGGATAGTGCCCTCGATGAGGCGCGCGGCCTGCGCGATGACAGCCGCCGCATCATTGCCGAACTGCAGTCGCGCTATGCCGCTGAGACAGGCATTTCGGCGCTAAAGATCAAGTTCAACAATGTGCTCGGCTATTTTATCGACGTTCCGGCCCGGCATGGTGATGCGCTGATGGCGCCGCCGCTATCGGAAACGTTCATCCACCGCCAGACCTTGGCCGGGAATGTCCGCTTCTCGACGCGCGAACTGTCCGACCTTGCGGGTCGCATCTCGCGTGCCGAAGAAGAAGCAAAGGCGCGTGAAGGGGAATTGTTCAACGGGTTCTGCGCTGGCGTTGACGCGCTCAATGAAACGCTCGCGACAACTGCCCGGGCGATTGCCGACCTTGATGTCGCCGGGGCCAATGCTGCCTGGGCGATCGAATCTGATGGCGTCCGGCCCGCGCTTGCCGACACGCCCGTATTCGAGGCTACAGGCCTGCGCCATCCGGTCGTCGAAGCAGCGCTGAGGCGTGACGGCAAGGGCTTCACAGCGAACGACCTGACCCTCGATGCGGGTGGGGAAGGGGGCGTGCGCCTCCTGCTCGTCACCGGTCCGAACATGGCCGGCAAATCGACCTATTTGCGGCAGGCCGCCCTGGCAGTCATCATGGCGCAGGCGGGCTGCTTCGTGCCGGCCAGGACGATCCGGATCGGCCTGGCTGACCGGGTGTTTTCACGTGTCGGCGCCTCGGACGATCTTGCCCGCGGCCGGTCGACCTTCATGGTCGAGATGGTCGAGACGGCGGCGATCCTGACCCAGGCGACNCCAGCCAGTTTCGTCATCCTCGATGAAGTGGGGCGTGGAACGTCTACATATGATGGCCTTGCGATCGCCTGGGCCGCCGTCGAGCACCTGCACGGCGTCAATGCCTGCCGCGCCCTGTTTGCCACCCATTATCATGAACTCACCCAACTGGCGGAGGACTTGCCGGGCGCAGCCAATGCGTCCCTGCGTGCCCGCGAATGGAAGAACGACCTGGTCTTCCTGCACGAGATCCAGCCGGGCCCGGCCGACCGGTCGTACGGTGTTCAGGTTGCGCGCCTTGCCGGCTTGCCGAAGCGCGCCGTGACGCGTGCCGCGCAGATTCTCAAGCGGCTCGAGGCCGATCCGAAAGCGGCGGACAATCTACCCCTGTTCGCGGCGGCTGAGGAGCAGGCCCCGTCAAACGGCGCTGAGGACGCATTGCCTGGTCCATCCCGGCTCGCCGAGATACTTTACGACGTCGATCCCGACACCCTGACGCCGCGCGACGCACTGGATATTGTTTACCGCCTGAAGGCCGAATCAAAAAAGCCCTGAATCTTCCGTATAGTAGTTGGACGCTTCAGCCGATGAGACTAAGGTTATCGGCAGGTCGAAGGCTGCAGGCCCTTGATCGGCAATCGGGGATGAAGCGTCGCCAGAAAAGCGCTCACCCCTCGTGGACGTCGATAAATCGGAGGCAAAACCATGATTGGCAAAGCAGGACGTATCAACGAAGTCACGCTCTCCAGCGCACAGATTCGGCTGGAATTGGAGAGCGCTCGAAAGGTGGTCGCCCGCCTCGCTCACACAATGCGACTGGTCGGCGACGCGGGCGTGGCAGATCCCGAAACGTCCAACGAATTGGAAATGCACCTTGGCGCCGCCTATGCCGCAGCCCATCGGTGGCTGCTGGAATCATGTTTGCAGGCGACCGGGAACGGCATTTCGATCGCGCGCTGAGCGCATCTCAGGACGATTGGTTCATTTCGAGCGCTTGCAGCAGGCGTACGGCAGCCTGCAGGTCGTCGGCATCGCCAAGCTGGTCGATGAGCTTTTTGGCATCGCGCCGAAGGTCTTTCACCCGCAGGCGTGTCTCGGCCATGGGCGACTTCTTGCCGATCGGCTCGAAAGGCTCGTAGAAAAAGTTGATTGGCTTTTTCAGCGCAATCGCGACTTCGCGCAGCCGTCCGGCGGACATGCGGCTGTGACCGGCTTCGTATTTCTGGATTTGCTGGAATGTTACGCCGAGCAGCTGGGCGAGCCCGTCCTGCGTTAGTCCCATTTCGCGGCGCCCTTGGCGTAGCTGTTGTCCAACGAAGCGATCTGCATCGGTTGGCTTTCTGGCGTCGTGGCCAGCATGTTTGGCTGATTTCAACATAATAAATTCAACTACTCTGTATATGCTATCCAAAACAAGCTGATTGCGCAGGTGTTTGGGCGGATTCAGTCTTTATCGCTGCAAAAAGTTCGAAAACTCCCTCCTGACAAGGAGGGTCCCGCGTGGGACGAACACCTATTCTGTCGGGTCCAATGCCCCGCCAAGGGCGAGATAAAGGGCGATTCGCGATTCAGTTTCGGCGCGACGAAGTGAGAGAAGCGTGCGGTCTGCCTGGAAACTGCGTTGCCGGAACGTCAGCACGTCGAGCAGGTCGATCGCGCCTTCCTTGTACTGGATTTCGGCAAGCTGCAGCGTTTCGCGCGCATTCTTCGCAGCGGTTTCCACAAAACCGGTGCGGTTCCGCAAGGTCGCGACATCGTCGAGGCGGCCTTCGACATCGGCATAGGCGTCCAGCACGCTTGCGCCATAATTGGCCAGCGCGATGCGGCCGGCGGCTTCGGCTGCGTCGATGCGTGCGTCGGTCAGGCCGCCGTCAAACAGCGTGTCGGCCAACCGGATTCCGAGCGAGAGGGCCAGCGCCGCCGGGTCCAGCACGTCGCCGAGTGTATCCGTTGCACTGGATACGCCACCCGACAGCGACAGGCTGGGCCAGCGTCCGGCGCGTACGGCATCGGTATTGGCAAACGCAGACCGTATGCCAGCTTCGGCGGACAGGATGTCCGGCCGGCGGCGAAGCAGGTCGGCCGGTCGTCCTGCAAGAATGATATCCTCGATTTCGGGCAGTGTGTCCGGCACGGTCATCCCGCCTGATGGATAGCGACCGAGCAGGACTTCGAGCCCGCGGATTGCGCTGCGTTGCGAAGCAAGCGTGAGTTCAAGTGAATCGCGCGCGCTCGCCACATCTGACTCGGCAAGCACCTGCTCTCGGCGGTCGGCCGCGCCGAGATCGTAGCGCACATTGACGATCCGCAAGGTCTCGACCTGGGCGGCGAGTGTGGCCCGCGACAGATCAACCTGATGGCCTGCATCAATGGCGACCGCATAGGCGCGCGCGACACTGGCCGCGAGGGACTCCCGGCTGGCGCGATAGACCGCCCGCGCGCTTTGCAGGTCGAATTCCGATGCCAGGATGTCCGACCGGATCGCGCCCCACAGGTCGGCTTCCCAGCTTGCATCAAGGTTCGCGCTATAGCGCTCGGCGAGGTCGAAATCCTCGAAATCGGACGATCCGCTGGCGCCGGCACCCGCACTGATGCTCGGCAGCAGGCCTGATCGGGACTGGCGCAGGAAGGCTTCGGAGCGCCGCACGCTTTCCGCGCTGGCCCGCAGGCTGGGATTGGCGGCCAGCGCTTCACGCATCAACGCAAGCAGAGTGTCATCATGAATGATGTCGGCCCAGGTCGCGGCGACCTCGCCGTCGGTTTCAGCACCGAACGCCCAGGCATCCGGCGCACTCAGTGCCGCCTGTTCCTGATTGATCAGTGCCTGTGGCGACGGCCGGGCAGCCGTTGACGAGCAGGCCGGTACGATCGTCGCCAGCAGGACCAGCGCGAGGGCAGGGGTAAGCTTATTCATGTCTAAGAGCCTCGATGGGGTTGAGCTGCGCCGCCTGCCGGGCGGGAAAGAATCCGAAGAACAGGCCAATCAGGGCCGATGCGCCGATGGCTATGATTGCGATACGGGGAGAAATCTCAACAGGAAACTCCCCCATTTTCGCAGCAAGTTCAGCAGCGCCTACGCCAAGGGCAGACCCGATCACCCCGCCAAGCAGGCACAGCGCCAGCGCTTCGGCAAGAAACTGGCCCAGAATATCAATGCCGCGTGCGCCGATCGCCATGCGCAGGCCGATTTCCCGGGTGCGCTCGGTCACTGACACCAGCATGATGTTCATCACGCCCACGCCGCCTACAATCAGGGATACAGCCGCCGTGAAGGCCAGCAACACGCCGAACGTCGCCTGCGTGCTGGATCGTGCGCGAATGAAGTCGGCAATGTTGAACACGCGGAAATCGTCTGTGCCGCCGGGAGCGATACGCCGGATTTCGCGCATCAGCGTTTCCAGCTGCTCCTGTGCTTCGGTCATGTCGTAGCCAGCAGCGACGCCAACCTCTATGCTGGTCACATATTTGGCGACGGTCGGGTTGCCACCGGTGATCCGGTTGCGGGCCGTATTGATGGGAACGATGATCACGTCGTCACGGTCCCCGCCCGGCCCGGCGGACGCGCCGCGCGATTCCAGCACGCCAATGATTTCCAGGGGCACATTGTTCACCCGAATGGTTTGCCCAATCGGGTTGGTGCCTTCGAAAAGGCTGTCGGCGACGGTCTGGCCAATCAGGCCGACAGCGGCCCCGGAACTCACTTCGCGATCATCGAATAAACGGCCTTCGGTCGTATTCAGGGATTGGGTGATGAAATAGTCGGTATTGGTCCCGTACAGACTGGTTGACCAATTGTCCTGCCCCGAAATGAGCGTGACAGAGCCGGAATTTCGGGCGGCGACGGCTGTAACAAAGGGTTCCTGCCGGATCAGTTCAATGTCGGCATCGGTGAAGGGCTGGTCCGATGAGGCGCCCTCCGAGCGGGCCCCCCGCTGGGATGAGCCGGGAGCAATCGTCAGGTTGCTCGCGCCAAGGCTCGCGATCTGGTCGTCCACCTGTTTCGCGGCGCCTTCGCTGATCGCCATCATCGCCATCACTGAGGCGACACCAATCATGATGCCCAGCATGGTGAGAAAGCTGCGCAGCGGGTTGGAGATCAGCGCTTCAAGGGCAGAGCGGAGTGCGACACCGATTTTCATGCGCTTTTCCTTTCATCCCGTTCGACCTGTCCGTCGCGGAAATGGATCTGACGGGTCGCATAGTCTGCGACTTCAGGCTCGTGCGTCACCAGAATGACCGTGATGCCGTCCGATGCGAGCCCCGTCAGCAATTCCATGATCTCTTCCGACGTTTTGGTATCCAGCGCGCCGGTTGGCTCGTCAGCCAGCAGGATGGAGGGACGGCCCGCCAGCGCGCGGGCAATCGCCACACGCTGCTGCTGGCCGCCCGACAATTGCATTGGCCGGTGATCCATCCGGTCACCCAATCCGACCATTTCCAGGCATTCGCGTGCACGCGCGGTCGCATCTTCAATCGGTGTGCGCGAATAGAGCAGCGGCAGTTTCACATTCGCCAGTGCACTCGCGCGGTGAAGCAGGTTGAACTGCTGAAAGACGAAGCCGATGGTCTCGTTTCTGAGATCTGCCAATTCATCGCGATTGAGTTTTGAAAGCGGGCGGCCCTTGATTGTCAGCTCTCCGCTGGTTGGCACGTCGAGCGCACCGATCAGGTTCATCAGGGTCGACTTGCCTGATCCCGACGGCCCCATGATGGCGGTCATTTCGCCTTCGGTGAAGTCGAGATTGACCCCGCGCAGCGCAAACACTTCCTGTGTTCCCATCCGGTAGACCTTGGTCAGGTCCCGGCACGTAATGATGGGGGCCGTTGTGCTCGGCATGTCTATTTGCCAGTCGCTGCAATGGTCAGGCGCGTAACAAATGTGTCGCCTTCTTCTGCACCGCGCAGGATTTCGACATTCTGACCGTCAGACAGCCCGACCGATACCGAAACCGTTCTCAGCGTGCCGTCGCCGACAGGCTGGTATAGCTCCACCCAGCGCTGGGACGCGCGTTCATTGATGGATTTCTCAACCACCACTAGTTCTTCGCGGCTCAAATTGTCCCGTAATACCTTGTCCATGCGCGACTGGATGCGCGCACGCATGCCTGCCCGGTTAAATGTCGCGCCGGCGTCGCCCATGCTCTCGCGCACCTTGTCGATCTCAGCCTGCATCTCCGTCTCGATCTTGGCCTTGCGCTCTGCATCCAGATCGAGCCCAGCCAGCATGGCTTCGCCAGGGTTTCCACCTGCGCCGTCCGGCCGGGTGGTACGTTTTTCCTTTGTGGCGCCTTCAGCGTCGGTTGCGACAACCGTTACACCCTCGCTTGGCGGGCGGAACCGTGTGGCCGATTCGGCAAGGCGCAGTATGCCTTCGCGGTGTTCCGCCGTGATTTCAACATTCGCGGTCATGCCCGGCAGCAGGCGGTCAGACGGGTTCTCCGCTGCAATCACGACCGTGTAGGTCACGACGTTTGACAGGGTTTCAGATGCAAGCCGCACCTGGTCCACCGTGCCCTTGAATGTTTCGTTCGGATAGGCGTCCACCTTGAACGTGGCCGGGTCTCCGGCATCAATCCCGCCAATATCGGATTCCACCACGGCAGCATCAATACGGATGTCTCCAAGGTCCTGCGCAATCTGGAACAGGATGGGCGCCGAGAACGAGGCTGCAACCGTCTGTCCGACATCGACTGACCGTTCAATGACGACGCCGTCGATAGGGGAGCGAATGATCGTGCGGTCCAGGTCGAGCTGCGCAGACTGGAGCGAGGCTTGACGCTGGCTCAGTGTTGCCTGCGACGAGCGCAGCTGTGCGCGCGATACGTCAAGCGACGCCTTGGCGACTGCGAGGGCCCGTTCGGCATCTTCCAGTGATGATTGTGCAATGGCGTCCTGATCGTACAGCGCCTTCACACGATTATAGTCCCGCTCGGACTGGGCGAAGCTCGCCTCGGCCGATGCAATATTGGCACTCTGGACATCGAGACTGGCTCTTGCACTGGCAATGTCGGCCTGCGCCGAAGCCACGCGGCTTTCAAATGTCTGCGGGTCGATCCGCGCGATGATGTCGCCTTCCTTCACTTCGGAATTGTAGTCGGCATTCAATTCGATGATCTGTCCCGAAACCTGCGAGCCGACTTCCACGGTGGTCAGGGCGCGCACCGCGCCGGAAGCTGTCACCAGCCGCGCAACGTCGCCGCGCTCAACAGTGTTTGTTTCAAGGGTGAAGTCGCCGGGTTTTGCCTCGCCGTTCCCGCGCAGGAACAGGGCCCACAGGGCGATTAGCGCTATCAGGGCACCAAGGCCATAGACAAGTCGTCGGTCAATTTTGCGGATCAAGGAACTGTACTCGCTCTTGCGTTTGGGTCGAAACCTCACCCGGCCGGCGCGCATTTGCGGCAGGACGAATACGAAAACTATAGGGAGCGTTGCAACGCGCCTGCCAGATCAAACGTCCGGGACAGGAGATTCCGTCGCCGCCAGGTGCAAATGCAGTCACGGGACGCAGGAATACGGGTTGAAAAGGCCTGTGGGCCTATTTTTTGGGATCAAGGCGGATGATGTCGTCATCCGCTGCGCCAGCCTCGGCGGCGGGCAGTCCATCGAGTTCTGCAGTGTCTTCTGCAAGGTCGAGATCGAGATTGAACGCCGGATCTCCGCCGAAATCGGCGCCGCCAAGCGTGCCGGAGCCGATCAGCCGCGACTCGCCCGAATCGCCACCCAGGTTCAGGTTGAAGCTGCCGGTCGACGCGCCGGTGTCAGCTGTCGGGCTCGGGAGTGAGAGATTGAGCGTGCCCGTCTCACTATTGTCAGCTGAAACCGTCTGCACATCCGCCACTTCGGTGTCCGCTGCCTGGGAACAGGCGACGCCGGCAAAGGCGAGGGAGGCGAGGGCGAAAGCAGTGATCGATTTCATGTTCATGCACCTGATCTTGCAGCGGCCATCAGCGGTCCGCAAGCTTCTGTTGCACAACGTCCCAGAAAATGGCGGCACTATCAATCCCGGACAGGGCCTTGATGGCCTGGACGCCGGTTGGAGACGTGACATTCACTTCGGTCAGGCGCCCGCCAATCACGTCGATTCCGGTCAGAACCAGCCCGCGCCGCTTCAGTTCCGGGCCGATTATATCGCAGATGCTGCGGTCGGCGTCGCTGAGGTCCGACTCTTCCGCCGTGCCGCCGACCACGAGGTTTGACCGCACCTGGCCAGCCTGGGGCCGTCGGTTGATGGCGCCGACAGGTTCGCCGTCGATCAGGATGATTCGCTTGTCGCCTTCGCTGACTGCCGGAAGGAAACCTTGAACCATGACCGGTTCGCGCGACCGGGTGAAGAAGACTTCCAGCAGGGAATCCATATTCGAATCGTCGGGCTTCAGCCGGAACACGCCAGCACCGCCATGGCCGTAAAGCGGCTTGATGATGATATCCTTGTGCGCCGCTCGGAACGCCAGGATGTCCCGCACGTCACGCGACACGAGCGTTGGCGGCATGATCTCGGGATAGAGCAGGGGGAAGATTTTTTCCGGGCTGGAGCGGACACCTTCCGGATCGTTGACCACCAGCGTCTCGCCGGAAATCAGCTCCAGCAGGTGGCAGGCAGTGATATAGCTCATGTCGAAGGGCGGATCCTGCCGCATCAGGATGACGTCGAGGTCCTTGGCCAGGTCCAGTTGCACGGTCTCGCCGAACAGGCCGGGCGCTCCCTTGACCCGCTGGACCTTTGCCGGCCTGGCCCAGGCCGTCACCCGGCCGTGCTCGAAGGACATGTGGTCCGGGCCGTAGACAAACAGTTCGGCGCCGCGCGCCTGCGCGACTTCAGCCAGCGCAAAGGTCGTATCGCCGTCAATCTTGACGTCTTCCAGCGGATCCATCTGGATCCCAACTCGCAATGTCATGAAACGCCCGCTCCCGTTGATGCGGGCTGGGCAGTTAAAGCTGCGCCGGCCCGGTCAGTAATTCACACCGAGCAGTTCCGCATCGGTCTCGGTTCCATATGTAGGATCGGGCGTGGGATTGTAAGAGGGGGACGCCTGGGTCGTCGGTGCGGCGGGGCGCTCGATCGGCTCGCGGATGCGGACATAGGAGACGACCTGTTTCACGCCGCCGACAACGCTCGCCTCATGTGCGGCCCGCTTCAGTTCTTCAGCCGAACGCGCCGTTCCCATCAGGTAGACGACGCGATCATAGGTCTCGATATTGTAGTTCAGGCTTTTCACCGTGCTCGAGCCGATCAGGCGCGTGCGCACGCGGCCTGAAATAATCTCGTCCGACACGTTCGCAATGAAACCGCCCGCTGGCTGGATCTTGATCTCGTTGGCGACATCATGCGCCCGCGTTGACGTCCAGGCGATTCCTTCAGCCTCGACCCGGTCTTTGGGATCATCGACCCGGCCGGACAGAAGGACGAGCCCGCCATTCACTTCGACGTCCACTTCGCCAAACCGGTTGATGCTTTCGGACAGCAGTTTCGCCTTGATCTCGCCCGACGTCGTCGAGTCATCGACCGCTTCGCCCAGCGTCTTGTCCTGAGCGGCGGCCAGGCTCACGGCCCCGACTGCGCCAACAGCCGCAACGGCGCATCCTCCGAGTGGCAGTGCAAGCAGGAGGGCGGCGGCGGCGAGTCGCAGGGTCATGATATACACTCCAATGGCAGGCGGACCGGGAATCCTTAGAATCAGACTGTTCCAGACTTACGGCGAAATTCTGGCGGGGGGCAAGAAAAACACCGCCAGGACTGCAATTGTCACGGCGAGTACGCTGGTGCGGGTTTGGGCTGGTTGTACTATCCCATGCATGATAACGTGAATCAGCAAATAGCAGAAGGAATTGAGACCCTGACTTCCAGCGCCCCGCGGACACTGCCCGCAAAGAGTGCCACACTTGAAGACATCCGTGCCGTCGCCGAGGCTCTTGCCAAGGCGCTTGAGGATGACAAGGCTGAAGACCTCCTGTTCATTGACCTGGACGGAAAATCTTCCCTCGCCGATTTCATGATCATTGCGTCAGGCCGTTCCGGCCGGCATGTCGCAGCGCTTGCAGACCATCTTTCCCATCAGGTGAAGAAGCTCACTGGCCGTCCGGCCAATGTGGAAGGCATGCCGAATGCCGATTGGGTCCTCATCGATACGGGTGATGTCATCGTCCACCTGTTCCGTCCGGAAGTGCGCGAGTTCTACAATCTCGAAAAGATCTGGGCTTCCGATGCGAGTGCCCACCGCGCCACCCAGCACTAAGCGAGGATGCGGCTGACAATCCTGTCTGTCGGACGCCTGAAATCGGGGCCCGAGCGCGCACTCTTTGACGAATATGTCAAACGGGCCCTTCCGGTTGCCCGCAGCCTTGGATTTCGCGGCATCGAGGAGATTGAAGTCGCCAGCGGCGGCGGGCTGGATGCGGAGGCCGCGCGGATTCTCGCGAAGATTCCGCCGGGCGCCAATGTCATTCGTCTCGATGAGTTCGGCCGCAACACGCCGTCAGCCGATTTTGCCCGCCAGCTCGCGCGCCTGCGGGACCAGGGCGTACCCGATCTCGTGTTCCTGATCGGCGGGGCGGAAGGCTATGGCGAATCTGTCCGGCGCGCGGCACCCGATACCATGGCGTTTGGCGCGCAGACCTGGCCGCATCGCCTTGTCCGGGCAATGCTGGCCGAACAGGTCTATCGTGCCGTCTCGATCCTGGCGGGCATGCCCTATCACAAGGCCTGAATATTGATGGGGTGGGGAAAAAGTGAAGAAGCTCCGAAGCGTAACATGGGGGGACGCAGCTTCGGAGCCTCTTCGTAGACGGCCAGCGCTTGGGAGGGTTCAGTCGGGAGGGACCTGCCAGCCATCTAAAACAATATACGTATCAGGGGCGCGTTCGGTTCCGAACGGACCCAAAAAAAGGTTCAGCCGGCAAAAAGCGAAGGCGATGGCGCCAGCGCCATGAGCAGCAGGGCGGCCGTAAACAGGCCCAGCGTGGTAACGGATGCGATTTTCGCGATGGCGTTTGAATGGCTCATGTCGGTCTCTTCCTTCGTCTGCCTGAATCCCAGATGGGGCGGCCTTTGCGTGATGAACACTTTCTGAATGGAATAGGTTCCATGCGAGGCCTGCATGGGACATTTTCAGGGCATCCGGCGGCATGTGATTGATCCGGCTGCCGTGTCAGCCTAGACCGTCATCCGGGACGTAACTGACAGAAGGTGGGACACTGCATGGTGACGGCCGCAAAGGATTTCCTCAAAATCTACTGGCCGCTTGTCCTCGTGGCCTTTGCCGGCCTCGTATTGACGCTCATGTTGATGGATCCGGCGCCGCCCAAGACGATCAGGTTTGCGGCGGGGCCTTCCGGAGGGGCTTATTACACCTATGCCGAGCGCTACCAGCGGCTCCTCGGCGAACAGGGCGTCAATGTCACCCTGATCCAGACGGCGGGCTCAGTTGAAAACCTGCGCCTTCTCGACGAAGGCAGCGTCGACGTGGCGCTGGTGCAGGGCGGCCTGTCTACGGCCGGAGATGCCGAAACATTGCGATCCCTTGGCGGTCTCTTCCATGAACCGTTCTGGGTGTTCGTGCGCGACGAGGCGGGCGTCACGGATTTCGGCCAGCTGCGCGACCTGCGGATGGCGATCGGACCGGACGGCTCGGGCACGCGCCTTCTGGGTCTGGACCTGCAGGCGGAATTCGATGGCGTCTGGCCTGCTCCCGCCCGCAACAGCCTGAGCGGGACCGCAGCCGCCAATGCCCTGATCGAAGGCAAACTCGACGCCGCCGCCTTCGCCGCCTCGCCGGACGCCGCCTATGTCCAGACGCTTTTGCGCGCGCCGGGTATTTCCCTACTGGCGTTTGAGCGCGCAGAGGCGCTGTCGCGGCGCCAGCCGGCGCTTGCTGCCGTGGTCCTGCTCCGCGGCGTGGTCGATATCGGCGCCGACCTGCCGGCCCATGACGTGCCCCTCGTTGCGCCCGTGGCCCAGCTGGTCGTCAGGAAGTCGCTGCATCCGGCCATCGAGGCGCTGCTGGTCGATTCGGCCTCCGCCATTCACCAGGATGGCAGCCTGTTTGCCCGGGCCGGCGCGTTTCCGGATCCCGACTCCACCGACCTGCCGGTCAGCCGCCAGGTCCAGCGCTATTATGCGAACGGCCCGTCCTTCCTGCGCCGGTATTTCTCGTTCGACCTGGCCAATTTCCTCGACCGGGCGTGGATCCTGGCGATCCCGCTCCTGACGCTTCTCTTCCCGCTGGTAAAGGTGGCGCCGCCCATCTATCGCTGGCGGGTGCGCCGGAAAATCTACATCTGGTACAAGGACCTGCGCGACCTTGAGGCGCGCGGGCGGGACATGCCGACACAGGAAGAGCGCGCCGCGATCATCGATGAACTGGAAGACCTGCAGGTCGAAATCGGCGAACTCGACGTGCCGCTCTCCTATACCGACGACCTCTATCGCCTCCGCAACCATGTCGAATTCGTCAAGCATCTCCTGATGAACACACGCCCGACACCGGGCCTCGGCGCCTAGCCCAGCCCGGCCTGCTTCACGGCGGCTGCATAAGTGCGCGACACAGGCGCCTCCTTGCCCGACTTCAGCACGAGAAAGCGTTTCCCGCCATCGCGCCGCGTATCGGCCACCCCATCCTTGGCCACCCACCACGACCGGTGCGTCTGCAGCCCGTCTGTTCCGGCGAGATCGCGCATCGCATCGGCCAGGCGCATCAGGATCAGTTCCTCGCCAAGGCTCGTATGGACGCGCAGGTAGTGATCCTCCGATGACACGGCCCAGAGGTCGGCTGTGCGGTAGCGCACCGGCAGGCGCTGCATGAACCGCGCGACGACGTCCTGCGCCTCGGCGGCTTCCAGCAGGGGCGTTGCCGCCTGGGCCCGCGAGACCACGACGCCGCCCGTCACCATCACCACGCACACCGCATAGACATACAGGTAATGCATCGGCAGTGCGCCAGGCGACACACGGGCGCCCAGCAGGAGGAAGAAGGCGATCAGTGAAGCGGTGACGGGCAGGGCGATCAGCCCCGCCGACAGCGCTACCCGGACAATGACATTCTGCTGCGCGAACCGTCGCTCGAAGACGGCCGGTATGATCCATGTCGCCGACACGCCACCGACGCTCATCGTCACGAGCCACATCACAAACCGCAAGGCGGGCGGCGCGTTGAAACCATACACGCCGAACCAGGTGAACAGGGCGGCCAGTCCAACCAGGACTGCGGCAGGCCGCAGGAATTGCTTCAGTCGCTCTGTCATGTCCGCAAAGCCCCCTGCATTTCGCGCTTCGTGAACCGTTCTGGCTGCATTTCGCGAAGGATTCCAGTCACTCCATGCAAACCCGGTGGCGAGGGCGGCGGGCAGGCGGCACGTCTGGGGCAACGCCGCCCCAACAGGAGTTCCCGATGACCGACCTCACCCTTGCCGCCGCCTCACCACACCCTCTGCGCACCCGTCTCAGGGACCGAAAGCATACCGTCATCTTCGCGATTGCGCTCACGGTCTATGCCGGACTCAGCTATGCGATTCTCGCATCATCGGGGCATCCACCGCTGCAGTTCCGCCTCGACATCTCCCCTCTATTGCGCTCACCCTGGGTCCTCAAGGCCCACGTCGTCGGCGCCATTGCCTCTTTTGCCCTCGGATCCGTGCTGCTTCTGGGCGCCAAGGGCCGCCAAATGCACCGCATGCTCGGTTATGGCTGGGTCGCGACAATGAGTGTCACGGCGATCTCGTCCTTCTTCCTCGTCGGCCTGAACGGCAGTGATTTCAGCTTCATTCACGCGATATCGGCCTGGACCGTTATCGTCCTGCCCATGGGCGTTGCTGCCGCGCGCCGCCACGATATCAAGGCCCATCGCAAACACATGACCGGCATGTTCGTCGGCGGCATGGCCATTGCCGGCCTGTTCAGCTTCCTGCCGGGCCGGATGATGTGGTCGATTTTCTTCGGTGTTTGACCTTTCCTGCCTTACCGCCGCGGCAGAACACCGTTACACATGCGATATGAGGCAGTGAGCGGGAGCAAAGTCATGAAACGCGCAATCGTCCTGGTGGGATTGATCAGTCTGGTCGCATGCCAGGTGCCCCGGCCTGTCTCCATCCCCGGCATTACCCGCGCCCCCGACAGCGCCGAAGAGGCCCTCGAAGCCTACTACAAGACGCTTCCCGATGACTTTTATCCGCGCGCGCCCGCAGGCTTGCCCTTGCCGGACAGCGATCAGCCGCTCTCCCGCATCCTCATTGCATCCTGCCTGAACGAGGAAATCGAGGCGGCGCCCGCACTCGAGGAAATCGCGCGCGAAAAGGCCGACCTCTTCCTGATGATCGGCGACAATGTCTACGGCGACCGTGAGGGCAGGAATTACGTCACCGATCAGGCCGACCTCGACGAGCTGCGCGAGAGCTTCGGTGATCTTGCCGCCCGGCCGGACTTTCAGGCCGTCCGCGCCGCCCATCCGATGATGGTCGCATGGGACGATCATGATTACGGCGCCAATGATGCCGGCAAGGACTTTCCCTTCCGGCGCCTCGCCGAACGTGTCCACGAGCGCTTCTGGGGGCTCGAGAAGCAGGATGTCGGTGCCTGGCCGGGCACATATTATGCGCGCACCTTCGGTCCCGAAGGCCAGCGCACCCAGGTGATCATGCTCGACACGCGATTTTTCCGCACGTCTCTGACGCCAACCGACGAATGGGGCGTGAAAGGCAAGGAGCGCTATATTCCCTCGACAGACGCGCATCAGGACATGCTCGGCGGAGACCAGTGGACCTGGCTTGAAAACCAGCTCCAGAAACCGGCAGACCTGCGCCTGATCGTCTCGTCGGTCCAGGTGCTGCCTACCGACGGGCATGGTTGGGAAGCCTGGTCACGCCTGCCCAGGGAGCAGGAACGGCTCTACGACCTGATCAACCAGACTGACGCGAACGGCGTTGTGTTCGTCTCCGGCGACCGCCACACGGCCTTTCTTTATCGCAAGGACGGCGTTCTGCCCTATCCGGCCTATGAGCTGACAGCCTCTTCGCTCAATGTTTCCTTCGCCGAAACCTCCGAGGAAATGGACAGCGCCCAGATCGGCGCGGGCTACCCGCCAGAAAATTTCGGTGCCATCGATATTGATTGGGCGACTGGTACAGCGGCCTTGTCGATCAAGGCCAATGATGGTGCAACCGTTCGCGAGACTTCGGTCAAGTTCAAGTAATCAACGTGCGCCGGACATCCGGCTTCGCACGTTTTCAGGTAGTTGATGTCCGACACGCGTAACGTCTTTGTCCTGATCCTGTCCGTCATGATCGTCCAGATCGCTGGCGGATTGCTCAGCATGCTCACCCCGCTGGGCCTCGAGGCCATGGGGTCGGGGCCGCAAACGATCGGCGTCATCGCCGGTTTCAATGCGGCGGGCTACATGATCGGCGCCTGGTCGGCACCGCGCATGCTGGGCCAGTTCGGCAATATTCGCCTGTTCGCTGCCGCGTCCGCCATGAATGCGGTGGCTGTCCTGGCCCTGTCGCTCTGGCATGATGCGGCATTCTGGGCGCTCCTGCGCATCGTGCAGGGCATCGCCTTTGCCTACATGTTCACCAGTATCGAAAGCTGGATGGGCGAGGCCGTACCCGACAAGTCGCGCGGCAACGTGATGGGCATCTACCATACCGGTGCCAAACTTTCATTGATGATCGGGCCTTTCTTCGTGGCCGGCATGTCGCCGCTCGACGGTCGGGCCTATGCCTGGGCCGGCCTGTTCCTCGCCCTCGCCCTGGTCCCGGTCTGCCTGACCCGCCAGAAGGAGCCGGCCCCGCCGGACCGCAAGTCCATGCCGGTCGCCGAACTCTTCCGCATCGCCCCGGCGGCTGTGATCGGCGTGCTCCTGGCCGGGGTTATCAATACCGGCACGCTGGCGCTGCTGCCTGTCTATTTCGAACGCTTCGAGCTCGCGGGCGGCGGGACGGCCGCTGTCGCCATCGCCGGCGCGGCGGCCTGGCTTGGCGGCCTCATCCTGCAATGGCCGGCCGGCGTTCTGTCAGACCGGATCGAGCGCCGCCTCGTGATCGCAGGCATGTGCACCATGTCGGGCATCGCCTCGCTGCTGATCGCGGTCTTCGGCGTCGCGCTGGGCGAGATCGGCGTGATTGCCGTCCTGACCCTCTGGGGGGCAGGGGCCCTGTCCTTTTACGGTCTCTGTGTCGCCCATGCGATCGACCGCACACCGCGCGGCCGCGTGCCGCAGGTCATGTCGGGTCTCCTGTTCGTCTGGGCCGCCGGATCGATTGCCGGCCCGCTCATGTCGGGCTTTGCCATGCGTGTGGCCGACCGGGCGGGCCTGTTTGGTCTGGCCGGTGTCCTGTTGCTCGTGCTGGCGGTCCTGATGGTCATCCGGGTGCGCCAACGGGCCGCCCCGACCGAGGCGCAGCAGGAGGAATGGAAGCCGATCACGCCGACCTCGCTGGCAGGCGTGGAGCTCGATCCGCGCAATCCGGACGTGGAGTCCTGAGGCTGCATCCAGTTTCGCGTACCCAGCCAGTTGTCGGCACGAAGAACCCTGTTATACACCCCGCACTGTTAGCGGGGCGGCGCGCGGCCCTCCTGCACACGACACAACCATCAGGGCATTCCATATGAACATTCACGAATACCAGGCAAAAGCGGTGCTCAAATCCTTTGGCGCCCCCGTCGCCGAAGGCGTACCGGTCCTCTCCCTCGCCGACGTCCAGAAAGCCGTCGACACGCTGCCAGGACCGCTCTGGGTCGTGAAAAGCCAGATTCACGCCGGTGGGCGCGGCAAAGGCAAGTTCGTTGAAGCCGAAGCGGGCGAAAAGGGTGGCGTGCGCCTCGCCTTTAAAAAGGAAGACGTCCTCGCCAACGCCAAGCAGATGCTGGGCCACCATCTTGTGACCGCGCAGACCGGCCCCGCCGGCAAGCAGGTCAACCGCCTCTATATTGAAGACGGGGCCGATATTGACCGCGAACTCTATCTCTCCATCCTGGTCGATCGCGAGACCGGAAAAGTCGCGTTCGTCGTGTCGACTGAGGGCGGCATGGACATTGAAGCGGTCGCGCACGACACGCCCGAGAAAATCCTGACCCTGCCGGTCGATGGCGGCGTCACGGAGGCCGATGCGTCCAAACTCTGCGACGCCCTCAAGCTCGAAGGCACCGCGCGCGCCGACGGCATGAAGCTCTTCCCGATCCTCTACAAGGCCTTCACCGAGAAGGACATGGCCATGCTGGAGGTCAACCCGCTGATCGTCATGGAAGACGGCCACCTGCGCGTCCTCGACGCCAAGGTCAGCTTCGACGGCAACGCCCTGTTCCGTCACCCGGACATCATGGAGCTGCGTGACAAGACCGAGGAAGACGAAAAGGAAATCGAGGCCTCCGAATGGGACCTCGCCTATATCGCCCTCGAAGGCACGATCGGTTGCATGGTCAACGGTGCCGGCCTCGCCATGGCGACCATGGACATCATCAAGCTCTACGGTGAAGAGCCCGCGAACTTCTGTGACGTCGGCGGCGGCGCCGGCAAGGAGAAGGTGGCAGCCGCCTTCAAGATCATCATGAAGGATCCCAACGTGAAGGGCATCCTGGTCAACATCTTCGGCGGCATCATGAAATGTGACGTCATTGCCGAGGGCGTGATCGCGGCGGTCAAGGAAACCAACCTTGCTGTGCCGCTGGTCGTTCGCCTCGAAGGCACCAATGTCGACCTCGGCAAGAAAATCATTGCCGAATCCGGTCTCAACGTCATCTCCGCCGACGATCTCGACGACGCGGCGCAGAAAATTGTCAACGCGGTTCGCGGCTAAGGAATATTCATGTCCATTCTTATCGATAACAACACCAAGATCCTCACCCAGGGCATGACCGGCAATACCGGTTCGTTCCACACCAACCAGGCGCTGGCCTATTACGGCACCAAGATGGTTGGCGGCATCCACCCCAGGAAGGGCGGAACCATGTGGCAGGCCGATAACGGCACTGAACTGCCGATCTTCGCGACCGTCGCTGAAGGCAAGGCGGCCACAGGCGCCACCGCGTCCGTGGTCTACGTGCCGCCAGCCGGCGCAGCTGCCGCCATCGAGGAAGCTATCGACGCGGAAATCCCGCTGATCGTCTGCATCACCGAAGGCGTGCCCGTGCTCGACATGGTCCGCGTCAAGGCCAAGCTCGACAAGTCCAAGTCGCGCCTGATCGGGCCGAACTGCCCGGGCGTCATCACGGCGAACGAGTGCAAGATCGGCATCATGCCGGGGTCCATCTTCAAGAAGGGCAATGTCGGCATCGTCTCGCGCTCCGGCACACTGACCTATGAAGCCGTGTTCCAGACCACGCAGGCCGGCCTCGGCCAGACAACGGCTGTCGGCATTGGCGGCGATCCGGTCAAAGGCACCGAATTCATCGACATGCTGGAAATGTTCCTTGCCGATGACGAAACAAAGTCCATCATCATGATTGGTGAGATCGGCGGCGGCGCAGAAGAAGAAGCCGCCCAGTTCCTCATCGACGAGGCCAAGAAAGGCCGCAAGAAACCGATGGTCGGCTTCATTGCCGGTCGCACGGCACCCAAGGGCCGCACAATGGGCCATGCCGGTGCCATCGTGTCCGGCGGCAAGGGCGATGCAGAAAGCAAGATTGCTGCGATGGAGGCTGCGGGTATCCGCGTGTCGCCATCACCAGCTCGCCTGGGGGCCACCCTGGTCGAGTTGCTGAAGGGCTAAGTCGCCCTAAATCGAGAAAGCCAGGGCGGCCGCCAGGCCCGTCTGGCGAGGCCAGATTCTGTCCGCGTCGGCCGTCCTGCAAAAAGTTCCTGACGATAGGAACTAGGCAATATATCGTTCCTATATGTCGGGGGGCGATTTGGTCCAGAGGACGGATGATACATGGCAGACGATGGCAGCCCGGTGAATGGCGCACGCAGCAAGGGCAACGCTGCGATGCTCGACACGGCATTCCTTTACGGCGGTTCGGCCCAATGGCTCGAGCAGATGCAGGCGACCTATGCCCGCGACCCGTCGCTGGTGCCGGAAAGCTGGCGCGCCTTCTTTGCCGAGCTGGATGACGAATCCGGCAGCGCCACCGCCAATGCGGCCGGCGCCAGCTGGAAGCGCGGCGACTGGCCGGTGCAGAAAAAGGGCGACGAGACCGCTGCCTTTGACGGCAACTGGGCCGCTGTCGATCCGAAGCTCGAGAAGAAGATCAAGGCAGACAAGCCCGGTGCCTCGGAAGCCGACATCGCTCAGTCGGTGAAGGATTCCATCCGCGCGATCATGATGATCCGCGCCTATCGCATGCGCGGCCACCTCGCGGCCCAGCTCGATCCGCTGGGCATCGAGGATTTTGGCGACCAGCCCGAACTCAACCCGGGCACCTACGGCTTCGAATCTGCCGACATGGACCGGCGCATCTTCATCGATGGCTATCTCGGCCTCGACTATGCCAATGTCACCGAAATGCTGGACATCCTCCGGCGCACCTATTGCTCGACCATCGGCATCGAGTTCATGCACATTTCCGACCCGCTCGAAAAAGCCTGGCTGCAGGAGCGGATCGAGGGTCCGGACAAGGGCATCGCCTTCACCACGGAAGGCAAGAAGGCCATCCTCGCCAAGCTGATCGAGGCGGAAACCTTCGAACGCTTCCTGCACAAGCGCTATCCCGGCACCAAGCGCTTCGGCCTTGATGGCGGTGAAGCCGCCGTCCCGGCACTGGAACAGATCATCAAGCGCGGCGGCGCGCTCGGCGTCGAGGAAATCGTCGTCGGCATGTCTCACCGCGGACGCCTCAACATGCTCGCGGCGGTCATGGGCAAGCCCTATGAGCAGATCTTTTTCGAATTCCAGGGCGGCAATACGCAGGGCGCCGACCAGTTCGGCTCCGGTGACGTGAAATACCACCTCGGCGCCTCGTCCGATCGCGTATTTGACGGCAACGAGGTTCACCTCTCGATGAACGCCAACCCGTCACACCTCGAAGCCGTCGACCCGGTCGTGCTCGGCAAGTCGCGCTCGAAACAGGAAATGCTGCACCGGGAAACCGGCACGCTCAATCGCTCCAAAGTGTTGCCGCTGCTGCTGCACGGCGACGCAGCCTTTGCCGGGCAGGGGGTCGTGGCCGAATGTTTCGCACTCTCGGGCCTCTCCGGCTACCGGACGGGCGGGACGATCCACTTCATCGTCAACAACCAGATCGGCTTTACCACCAGCCCGCTATATTCGCGGTCCTCGCCCTATCCGTCGGATGTGGCACTGATGGTCCAGGCGCCGATCTTCCATGTCAATGGCGATGATCCGGAAGCGGTGACCTATGCGGCCAAGGTCGCGACAGAGTTCCGCCAGAAATTCTCGAAAGATGTCGTCATCGACATGTTCTGCTATCGCCGCTTCGGGCACAATGAGGGCGACGAGCCCATGTTCACGCAGCCGGTCATGTACAACGAGATCAAGGGGCACCCGTCGACGCGCGAACTCTACGGTCAGCGGCTCGTTGCCGAAGGCGTCCTGACGGCCGAAGATGTCGAAAAGCAGGTCACGGATTTCGAGACCTATCTCGACACGGAATTCGAGGCGAGCAAGAAATTCAAGGCCAAGAAAGCCGACTGGCTGGACGGTGAGTGGAAGGGCCTCGGCCTGCCCGAAGACGACGAGCGTCGCGGCAAGACGGGCGTCGCCAAGAAGCGGCTGCAACAGCTTGGCCAGTCGATCACGACGGTTCCGGCCGACATCGATATCCACAAGACCCTCGCCCGTGTCATTGACGGGCGTGCGACGACGATTGCCAAGGGCGAGGGCCTCGACTGGGCCACCGCTGAGCATCTCGCCTTCGGCACTTTGCTGGAAGAGGGCTTCCCGGTCCGTCTGTCCGGCCAGGATGTCGGCCGCGGCACGTTCTCGCAGCGTCACAGCCATTTCATCGACCAGAAATCGGGTGAGCGTTACACGCCGCTCAATCATATCAGCGACAAGCAGGCGCATTACGAAGTCATCGACTCCCTGCTCTCGGAAGAAGCCGTGCTCGGCTACGAGTATGGCTATTCGCTCGCCGACCCGAACACGCTGACCCTGTGGGAAGCCCAGTTCGGCGACTTCGCCAATGGCGCGCAGGTCTTCTTCGACCAGTTCATCTCCTCGGCCGAGCGCAAATGGCTGCGCATGTGCGGTCTCGTCTGCCTCCTGCCGCATGGCTATGAAGGGCAGGGGCCGGAACACTCCTCCGCCCGCCTCGAGCGCTTCCTGCAGATGTGTGCCGAAGACAATATGCAGGTCTGCAACCTGACGACCCCGGCAAACTACTTTCACGCCATCCGCCGCCAGATCCACCGCGACTTCCGCAAGCCGCTGATCATCATGACGCCGAAATCCCTGCTGCGTCACAAGCTGGCGACCTCCTCGCTCGACGATATGACGACCAAGTCCTCGTTCCATCGCATCCTGTGGGACGATGCCGAGACGCCGGGCCGCGAAGGCAAGATCAAGCTGGTGAATGACAACAAGATCCGCCGCGTCGTGATGTGTTCAGGCAAGGTCTATTACGACCTGCTGGAAGCCCGCGAAGAGGCAGGCGTCGACGACGTCTACCTGTTGCGGTTCGAGCAGTTCTATCCGGTCCCGCGCCGTTCGATCATGAATGAGCTGAAACGCTTCAAGGGTGCGGAACTGGTCTGGTGCCAGGAAGAGCCCCGCAACATGGGTGCCTGGACCTTCATCCGTGACGAGATCGAATGGTGCGCGACGCATGTAGACGCCAAATCGCCACGCCCACGCTATGCCGGCCGTCCGCCGTCGGCCGCAACAGCGACGGGCCTGATGTCCAAGCACAAGGCCGAAATGGCCACTTTTCTCAATGCCGCCCTCGGGCCGGACCCGGTCGACGACAAGATTGTCGCGGTCTGATCCTTCTTTTCCGGAATTTTCCAATATGGACCTTGCATCATGACCGATATTTCAGTTCCCACACTTGGCGAAAGCGTTACCGAAGCGACCGTCGGACAATGGATGAAAGCCGCTGGCGACAGCGTCAAACGCGACGAGGTGCTGGTTGAGCTCGAGACCGACAAGGTCTCGGTCGAAGTCTCCGCACCGGAAGACGGCGTCCTCTCTGAAATCGTTGCCAATGTCGGCGATACAGTGGAAATCGGCGCGCTGCTCGGGCGCCTGAATGCCGGCAACGGCGCAGCCAAGGCGGCACCTGCCAAGGCCGAAGCCGCGCCGGCCAAGGAAACCAGGGCCGCTCCGGCGCCTGCGGAATCCGGCGGCAAGCTCACTGACGTTGCCGTGCCGACCATGGGCGAAAGCGTCGCCGAAGGCACACTCTCGGCCTTCCTCAAGAAGGTCGGCGACAGCGTCAAGAAAGACGAGACCATTGCCGAGATCGAAACCGACAAGGTTGCCCTTGAAGTGCCGGCGCCAGCCGACGGCGTGATCGCGGAACTGGTCGTTTCAGAAGGCGACAGCGTCACGCCGGGCGCGGTCATTGCCCGTATCAGCGCCGGCGGTGCTGCGTCCGCGCCTGCAGCCAGCCCGGCGGCTCCCGCGCCTGCGGCCGCCGCTGCGTCCAGCAGCGCCGTCGCGCCGTCGGTGCGTCGCATCTCGACCGAAGCGGGAGTCGATCCGGCAAACATCCCCGGCACAGGCCGCGATGGCCGCGCCACCAAGGCCGATGCGCTCGCCTATGTGAATTCTGCGCCGAAGGCCTCGGCGTCCACAGCCGTTGCCGAAGCGCGCCCGCCGCGTGATCTCGGCCCCCGCGAGGAACGCGTGCGCATGACGCGCCTGCGCCAGACCATCGCCCGCCGCCTGAAGGAAGCCCAGGACACCGCCGCCATGCTGACCACGTTCAACGACGTGGACATGGGCGCGATCATGGACCTGCGGAAGAAGCACCAGGACAGCTTTGTCGCCAAGCACGGCATCAAGCTCGGTTTCATGAGCTTCTTCGTGAAGGCCTGCGTCAATGCGCTGAAAGAGGTCCCCTCGGTCAATGCCGAGATCGATGGCACCGACATCATCTACAAGAATTACTATGACATGGGCGTCGCCGTCGGTACCGATAAGGGCCTCGTCGTCCCGGTCGTGCGCGACTGTGACGAGCTGTCTCTCGCCGGTATCGAGAAGGGCATTGCCGACCTCGGCAGGCGCGCCCGCGACGGCGATCTCACCATCGGCGACATGCAGGGCGGCACGTTCACCATCTCGAATGGCGGTATCTACGGCTCGCTGATGTCCACGCCGATCCTGAACCCCCCGCAGTCCGGCGTGCTCGGCATGCACCGGATCGAGCAGCGCCCGGTCGCCATCAATGGCCAGGTCGTGATCCGTCCGATGATGTACCTTGCGCTCAGCTACGACCACCGCATCGTCGACGGCAAGGAAGCGGTCACCTTCCTCGTCCGGGTCAAGGAAGCGCTGGAAGATCCCGAACGCATGCTGCTCGAAGTCTAGAACAGCGCCAGGGTCAGCCTGTTCGACGCCATCGGCATATTTGGCGTCGGACTGACCCTGATTGCCTATCTCCTGCTGCAGTCAGAGCGGCTCGAATCGCGGTCCAGGGCCTATTCGGCGCTGAACCTCATCGGGTCGGTGGCAATCCTCACTTCGCTGGCCTTCGACTTCAACCTGCCGGCAGTGCTCATGGAAGGTTGCTGGGCTGTCATCAGCCTGTATGGCCTGATCAAGGCGCTATTTTCCCTCAAACGTGTGCCGCCTGTTTAGAGGCCAGGGCAGCGTACCGCGCTTCCGCGTCGCACCTCTCTCACTTGCCGCTGGGATCATCCCCATGTAACGGGCTGCAACAGCCAAAGCGGGGCCCAGCCCATGACGACCTATACATCTGACCAGCGCCATCATACGGCCGAGACAAGCGAGACAATGGCGCAGGTGCGCTACGAGATCGACCGGATCGACCGCCTGCTGGTGGATATTCTCGCCGAGCGCCAATCCTTCATGGATGCAGCTGCCCGCATCAAGGGCGACCGTGCCATTGTGCATGACCGGGCTCGCATCGAGGACGTGATCACCAAGGTGAAGGCCGCCTGTGCCGATGCTGGCCTGTCACCGGCCATCGCCGAGCCTGTCTGGCGCACCCTGATCGACCGATGCATCGCGTATGAGTTCGAAAGCTATGACGCCTTGATGGCACCGGAAGCGGCCAGCTCGTAGGCCAGCTTGCCGACCGCTTCCAGCGTGTCACCCAGCGCATCCTTCACATCTCCCAGCATCACGGCAGCGGCTGTCACGCTTGGCGGCGTTTCGGCGCGTCCAAGGCGTTCGGCCCGGCCGCAAATGGCTGCGAGCCTGACGGCGCCGATACCGAGGCTCGCGCCTTTCAGCGTATGGGCCGCGTCGGCCCACTGGCTCGCGTCTGCGCGGGGGTCCAGCAACCGTGACCAGATTTCTGCCTGGTGCTTGAAAATCTCCAGCACTTCCATGGCCAATGCCTGGTCCCCGCCGGTCATGGCTTGCAGATGATCAAGGTCTAGCAATACGAGCGGGGCAGGGGCGGCGTCGGTCATGGTCGGCACTCCGGTGGTGTACGCCACTGTCTCACGGCGACCTTTCCCCAAAGGTTAACGCTACGCGCTGCTCCGTTCACCAAGCCTTACAAAATTTTATCGATTGGCGAAAAGGCTCAAAAGAAGTAGAAAGCAGGCATGTTTGGGGCTTGGAATGGGCTCCGTGTTGAATTGGGGACTCTCATGGTCGCAATCATCGTGCTTATCCGTAACCTTGTCCTTGCTGGGATTCTTGCCTGGCTCGGCATTGAATTTGCGCCCGCAGACCGGGACGACTCGGCGGACAATCGTCCGACAGAGAACGTGCTCATCCGTGTGCTGGGTTAGGCGAAGCGCCTGCTGAGCCTTGAAAAAGCCTGTTTTCCGGCCTCGCCGCGGGCTTATTGTCGCGGTATAGTCGCGCAATGACGGTTACGCCTTCAGCTCGCCCGTCCGGCCGGGATCTACTGGTCAGGCAAGAGGCGTCGGAAAATGTCGAGTACGCGCGGCATGGCGGCGGCTGGATGGTCGCTACCGGATTCGTTATCGCATTGCTCTGGTTTGCAGCCGTCGGTGCGGGTGTGCTCGGCCTCTGGGGCATTGACGCGCTGCTCGAGCTTTCGCCGGCCATTCTGCTCGCTGGCGGCGTTGCTGCGCTCATCCCGGGCCTGATTATCATCATGGCAGGCTACATGGCGCGCACCAATCGACGCGCGGCCGCCTCGAATGCGCTGGTCATGGAAGCCGCCATCCGTCTTCTGGCACCAGCCCGCGAAGCCGGCACCGAAGGCATCAGCATCGCCGAACAGATGAAACAGTCCGCCGCCGAGGTCGATCATGCCATGGCGCATGCCATCTCTGCCATGAAGGCCATGTCGGGCGAGATTGGCGACGAACGCATGCGGCTGGAATCGGTGGCCTATGCCAGTGCGGACAATGCCCGTGATCTCGCCCAGCGCCTCGCCGCCGAACGGACCGCGCTTGAAAGCCTGGCCCGCGACCTGCGGACTCAGGTCAACGAGATGAGCGAAGCGATCCCGCGCCAGGCCCAGCAAATGGTCAGCGCGGCCCGTCAGGCCGGTGAGGAAGTCGCCCGCGCCGACGACGCCCTCGAAGCCCGACTGAATGGCATGCGCGCTGCCGGCGAGTCGCTGGCGGCCAAGCTCGTGGATCTCGACGGGCTCGCCCGGGAGGCGTCCTCACGCACCGAAACGCTCACCTTCGCCGTCAGCCGCGTCGAAGAGAAACTCGAACAATCCCGCAAGCTTGTCGATGCCGCCGTCAGGGCAGGGGAGATCGCTGCAGCGGCGGCCTCGACCACCGGCGAAGCGCTCAAGGATGCCGTCTCCTCCGCGCTTGATGGCGCCCGCCTTGCCAATCGCGAGATCAGCCAGACGGCCCGCTCAGCTGCCGAAGAGGCCGCCAGTTCGCTCGCGCGCCTGCGCGAAGCCGGCGACCATGCCACCGCGTCCGTGCGCGCTGCGGGCAACGCCGCGCGCGCCGAGACAGATATTCTCAATCGCCGTCTCGGGGCCCAGGCGCCTGCCACGGCCCCGGTCTCCGCACCTGTTCAGAGCGCCATCGCGCCACCCCCTGCCACGCCCGCACCGCCCCCGGAGCCCACCCCTGCCGCACCGCCCCCACCGCCACCGGTCAC
>JGI24723J26617_10000565_pt1 | contig 36105 bp, 34 predicted proteins | sample Cruoilmetagenom6_FD_26617 | JGI IMG/M metagenome (IMG submission 26617) | reverse complement strand
CGTGCAACGAGCTCGTAAGGAGGGCTGGCGATCACGCGCAGTCTTCAAACTGGAACAAATTGACCAGAAAGAACGACTCCTAAAACCGGGGATCGTCTGTGTGGACCTTGGTTCGGCCCCGGGGAGCTGGAGCCAGTATTTGACCGAGAAACTCAAGGGGAAGGCGCGCATCGTGGCCGTTGACCTACTGCCCATGGATGCGCTACCGGAGGTTGAGTTCGTGCTGGGAGACTTCCTGGACGACGCGGTCTTTGAGCAATTGCTCGATTCGGTGGGCGAGGCAGGTGCCGACCTTGTATTGAGCGATATGGCCCCCAATATCAGCGGGACCAAGGCGGTCGACCAGCCGCGCTCCATGTATCTCGTCGAACTGGCGCTGGATATGGCTCGCAAGGTCCTCAAGCCGGGTGGGAGCTTTGTTTGCAAGGTTTTCCAGGGAGAGGGTTTCGACGAATTCGTACGGGATGCGCGGAACTCTTTTAAACGTGTGAGAGTCATCAAACCCATGGCCTCGCGTGCCGGTAGCCGTGAGGTTTACTTGGTAGCGAGAAACTTCTCTTTGTAGTAGCGTCTGAACAGTGAATGATCTAACTAAAAACGTACTTGTCTTTATCGTCATTATCGTCGTCTTGCTGTCCGTGGTGCAGGGCCTGTCGACAGCCACGCCAGGGCAGCCCCAGAAGACGGACTATTCAGAATTCCAGGCGCAATTACGCGGCGGGAAAGTGTCCGAAGTTGTATTCGATGGCCAGCAGATTCGTTATGGAAACGGGGATTCCCTGAATTTCTATACGATTAACCCGGAGACAGACAACACGGTGCTTCTCGGTGAGCTGATGAAGCAGGACGTGACGATCTCGGCGGCCGAGCCGAAGACGCAGAGCTTCTTCACGCAACTACTGATCAGCTCCTTCCCGATCCTGTTGCTAATCGGAGTGTGGATATATTTCATGCGCCAGATGCAGGGTGGCGGCGGTGGCCGTGGCGCTATGTCCTTTGGCAAGAGCAAGGCGCGGTTACTTGGTGAAGACCAGGTCGGCGTGACGTTTGCTGATGTAGCAGGTGTTGATGAAGCCAAGGCCGAAGTTGCCGAAATCGTCGAATTCCTCAAAGACCCGAGCAAGTTCCAAAGGCTGGGCGGCAAGATTCCAAAGGGCGTCCTGATGGTCGGTGCGCCGGGTACTGGTAAGACGCTGCTCGCGAGAGCCATTGCGGGCGAAGCCAAGGTTCCGTTCTTCACGATTTCAGGTTCCGATTTTGTCGAGATGTTTGTAGGCGTGGGCGCATCCCGTGTTCGCGACATGTTCGACCAGGCCAAGAAACAGGCACCCTGCATCATTTTCATTGACGAGTTGGACGCTGTCGGTCGCCACCGTGGTGCCGGTCTCGGCGGTGGACACGATGAGCGCGAGCAGACCCTGAACCAGATGCTGGTCGAAATGGATGGCTTTGAGGGCAGCGAAGGCATCATTGTCATCGCCGCAACCAACCGTCCCGATGTACTCGATCCTGCGTTGTTGCGCCCGGGTCGTTTCGATCGCCAGGTTGTGGTGCCGCTTCCCGATGTACGCGGCCGCGAGCTGATCCTCAAAGTTCATATGCGCAAGGTACCGTTGAGTGACGACGTTCGTCCTGGTGTCATCGCCCGCGGTACGCCGGGTTTCTCAGGCGCCGATCTCGCCAATCTCGTCAACGAGGCGGCGTTGTTCGCAGCGAGAGCCAACAAGCGCGTTGTGAGCATGGATGAGTTCGAGAAAGCCAAGGACAAGATCATGATGGGGGCCGAAAGGCGCTCGATGGTCATGAGCGAAGAAGAGAAACTCAACACGGCCTATCATGAGGCCGGCCATGCGATCGTCGGATACCTGGTCCCGGAGCATGACCCGGTTTACAAGGTGACGATTATTCCGCGCGGCAGAGCGCTTGGCGTGACGATGTACCTCCCCGAAGCAGATCGCTACAGCATGTCCCGGCAGCGTCTGCAGAGCAGCATTTCCAGCCTGTTTGGTGGCCGTATCGCCGAGGAAATGATCAACGGCCTTGAGGGTGTTACGACCGGTGCGTCGAACGACATCGAGCGTGCGACTGAAATCGCCCGCAACATGGTCACCAAGTGGGGCTTGTCAGACCGCCTTGGTCCTCTGACCTACAGCGAGGATGACGGTGAGGTATTCCTGGGCCGCTCGGTGACTCAGCACAAGCAGGTCTCCGATGACACGGCGCATGCAATCGACGAGGAAGTACGGCGGATTATCGACTCCAACTATGAGCGGGCGAGGCACCTGCTTGAGAAGAATGCTGATAAATTGCACGCGATGGCCAAGGCACTCGTGAAGTACGAGACGATCGGCGAGGTCCAGATCAAGGACATAATGGAAGGTCGCGAGCCACAGCCGCCCGAGGACTGGGAGGACTCGACCGATCCTACGAATCCCGACGACGGGTCAGATACTGAGGAATCGGAAGCGCCCGGCCAGATTGGCGGACCGGCAAGCGAGCACTAGCAGTCCCTTCCCAGCCATGCTGAAACTGGGTCTCCTGAACATCCCGGCGCCAGCTGTAATGGGAATCCTGAACGTTACTCCGGACTCCTTTTCGGACGGCGGGCATTTCGACAACCCGAATCTCGCATTGCGGCAGGCGGCAACGATGGCCGATGGCGGTGCGGCGATTATCGACATCGGGGGTGAGTCCACGCGGCCGGGGGCAGGTAGAGTGGATGTTCAGCAGGAGCTGGACCGGGTTATTCCTGTTATCGAGGCCGTCAGGTCCGTCACCGACGTCCCTGTTTCGATCGACACCAGCAAGGCGGAAGTCATGCACGCTGCGGTCGCTGCCGGTGCGTCAATTATTAACGATGTGTGCGCGTTGCAGGGAGACGGTGCGCTTCAGGCTGCCGCGGAACTGCAGGTGCCGGTATGCCTGATGCACATGCGCGGTGAGCCACGCACGATGCAGAAGAACCCCGAATACGGCAATGTCGTGGCCGACGTAACAGATTTCCTCGAAGCGCGTGTTGCGGCCTGCGTCGCAGCAGGCCTGGGCGAGGATCTGTTGATCGTTGATCCCGGCTTCGGATTCGGGAAAACGCACCTTCACAATGTCGAGTTGCTGGCAAATCTGCGACAATTGCGCGTGCGCAATCGACCCATGCTGGTCGGCGTGTCGAGAAAATCGACGCTCGGCGAACTGACGAAACGTGAGGTGCATGAGCGACTGCCAGGCAGCATCGCGGCCGCCGTTGTGGCGGTGATGAACGGCGCCGACATTGTGCGCGCACATGACGTGGAGGCGACCGTCGATGCATTGAAGGTCGCGCAGGCAGTTATCGAGGCAGGCGCATAGCGCCAGAGAATAACGAATGAGTAAAGAATACTTCGGAACAGATGGTGTCAGGGGCACGGTAGGCAACGATCCAATGACTGCGGATTTTGCCATGCGACTCGCCAGCGCGGCGGCTCAGGTACTGGTTCCACAGGGTGGCACCGTAGTGATTGGCAAAGACACGCGCTTGAGCGGCTATATGTTCGAGTCCGCGCTTGAGGCCGGGTTTGTGGCCGCAGGAGCGGACGTCCTGTTGTTAGGGCCGCTGCCCACCCCCGGCATTGCGCGGCTGACGCAGGAATTCGAGGCCGACCTCGGCGTTGTCATCAGCGCGTCGCACAATGCCTTTTTCGATAACGGCATTAAGTTCTTTGATCGTTCCGGTTCAAAGCTGACGGACGACATCGAAAAGAAGATCGAGGAACATCTCAGGAATCCAGCGATCACGCTCGAGTCCCAGAAATTGGGCAAGGCAAAGCGCATTGATACGGCGCGCGTTCGCTACCAGGACTTCTGCACCGCCAGCATGCCCGAGGGGATCGATCTTGAGGGCATGAAGATTGTATTCGACGGTGCAAATGGTGCCGGATACAAGGTTGGGCCACGCGCGCTTGCAATCCTTGGCGCCGAGGTTATCCCGATAGGCTGTTCGCCAAACGGCAAGAACATCAATGCCGGTTGTGGCTCGACGGAACCCCAGTTGCTGCAACTGACAGTCCCGGCCGTCAAAGCAAATGTCGGGGTGGCGCTCGACGGTGACGGCGACCGCGTCGTCATGGTGGATGAGTCCGGCAACCTGGTCGATGGGGACCAGCTGTTGTATGTCCTCGCCATGGCTAGAAAGGACAAGGGCGGCCTGGACGGCCCGGTGGTTGGTACGGTGATGAGCAACCTGGGCCTCGAGCATGCTTTGCGCGACCGGGATATCGAGTTCAAGCGGGCTGCGGTAGGCGATCGCTATGTGCTGGAGACGCTCCGCAATACCGGCGGCGTTATCGGTGGCGAAACCTCTGGGCACATGCTGGTTCTGGATAAGACAACGACCGGCGATGGCCTGATTAGTGCGCTGCAGGTACTCGCCATCATGAAGGACACGGGCCGGAGCCTCTCCGACCTGGTCGCGGGAATGCCGAAGTATCCGCAGACCATGGTCAACGTGCGCACTAACCGGCAAATGGACCCGGATGCCTCGCCGGCGATCCAGGAAGCGGTAGCTGTGGCCGAGGGTGAACTGGCCGACACGGGGCGTGTGGTGTTGCGCGCCTCGGGCACGGAACCCGTGATCCGGGTGATGGTGGAAGGCGAAGATGAGGAGCAGGTAGATTCACTCGCCGAACGACTGGCTTCGGTCGTTGCCGACGCGGCGACCTGAAACCCAATAATGCGTTGATTTGCGGGGCCTGCCCCGGTATCCTTGCGCGCCTTTTAAGCCTGCGGAAACACCGATATGCGTGACATTCTGGTCGCTGGAAACTGGAAAATGAACGGTAGCAGCACCGCCAATGCGGAGCTGGTCGCCGGGATCGTCGCTGGTGTACCTGAAGGTCAGGGATTCAGCCTGCTGGTTTGCCCGCCATACCCGTATATCGCATCGGTTGTGGCACAGACGGAAGGGTCGTCTGTCAGCGTCGGCGCGCAGAATGTTTCGGAGCACGAACAGGGTGCTTTCACGGGCGAAGTGGCGCCGGGCATGCTCAGCGATCTCGGTTGCACCTACGTTATCGTCGGTCATTCGGAACGCAGGTCAATATACGGCGAGTCGAGCGAGCAGGTAGCGGCCAAGTTCCAGGCGGCGCAAGCGGTTGGCATAACGCCGATCCTGTGTGTTGGTGAGACGCTCGAAGAGCGTGAGGCCGGTACCACGGAAAGCGTCATCGATGAGCAACTCGATGCGGTCCTGGATGTCGCCGGAGTCGATGCACTTGCGACGGCTGTGATTGCATACGAGCCGGTGTGGGCGATTGGCACTGGAATGACAGCAACGCCTGAGCAGGCACAGGATGTACATCGGCACATTCGCGGTCGGCTCGAGGCGCTGAATACAGACATCGCTGCAGGCGTACAAGTACTGTACGGCGGCAGCATGAAAGGTGAAAATGCGGCTGGCTTGTTAGCCAAGCCGGATATTGACGGCGGCCTGATAGGTGGTGCGTCGCTAAAAGCAGTAGATTTTCTGGCGATCGCCGCGGCGGCAGCCCGAAACTAAATGATGAGTTGATTATTCAATGGACACTATTCAAAAAACGGTACTGATTGCGCACACGCTGATCGCTTTGTTGATCATCGTCCTCGTGTTGTTGCAGCGTGGTAAGGGCGCAGACGCCGGTGCGGCATTTGGTGCCGGAGCATCGGGCACGGTTTTCGGTGCACGAGGTTCGAGCAGTTTCTTCTCGCGAGCAACGGCCGTGTGCGCGACTGCCTTCTTTATCAGCAGCCTGACGCTCGCGTATTTGAGCAGCCAGACCACGGCGGCTCCGACCAGCCTGCTGGAGGATGCACCGGCTGTGGAGACGTCTACGGATGTGGTACCGCCGCTCAGCGACGAGATGCCCGTATCCGATGACCTGCCGGCCCTTGAGGCTGCCGAGGATGCCATCGAGGAGTCAGTGGACCTGCCGGTGCTGGAAGAAGAACAGGCCGACGATCGGTAGTAAACTAACGGTAGTGAACTAACGCTTAATCTGCTCTGGTGGTGGAATTGGTAGACACGCTGTCTTGAGGGGGCAGTGGCGCAAGCCGTGCGAGTTCGAGTCTCGCCCAGAGCACCAAGATACAAACCGGTCTGTGATGCCGTGAGGCTGCAGGCCGGTTTTTGTATGGGCTCCGCCTAACAGGCAGGCCCGGCGTCCGCACCAGTCCGATTTTGGAGTATGTCCGGGCATTCAGACACTGCTACAATCGCGCGCTGATTCGGGGCGCGTTGTCGTTGACAAAAACGGACGCGAGGCAAGCGGGGAACATGCTTCAAGAATACTTTCCCATTCTGGTTTTTCTCGGCGTTTCGACGGCGATCGGCGTGCTATTGCTGATCCTGGGATTCTGGATCGGTCGCGGAGGTAAAGACGAAGAAAAATTATCGCCCTACGAGTGCGGCTTCGAGGCCTTCGACGACTCACGAATGAAATTCGATGTGCGCTATTACCTCGTCGCAATCCTGTTCATTATTTTCGATCTTGAGATCGCGTTCCTGTTCCCATGGGCCGTGTCGCTCGATGCCGTCGGCAAGTTCGGGCTGGTCTCGATGGCGCTGTTCCTGACGATTCTTGTCGTGGGCTTTGTTTACGAATGGAAGAAAGGGGCGCTCGAGTGGGACTAGCAGATCCTCAGGTTGCCTCTGACGAAACAGTCGATACCGCTACGGCAGGCGGTAGCCTGCAAAAGAAGGGCTTTGTTGTAACCGGCGTCGACACGGTGATGAACTGGGCGCGCACAGGATCGCTCTGGCCGATGACATTCGGCCTCGCGTGTTGCGCTGTTGAAATGATGCAGGCCGGTGCGGCTCGTTACGACCTCGACCGGTTCGGTATCATTTTCCGCCCGAGCCCGCGCCAGTCCGATTGCATGATCGTGGCCGGCACGCTGACCAACAAAATGGCGGCGCCGTTACGCAAGGTCTACGACCAGATGCCCGAACCGCGCTGGGTGGTTTCGATGGGGTCCTGCGCAAATGGTGGCGGCTACTACCATTATTCCTATTCTGTTGTCCGGGGCTGTGACCGCGTAGTACCGGTGGATGTCTACGTTCCGGGCTGTCCGCCAACGGCAGAGGCTCTGATCTACGGGCTGATTCAGCTGCAGAACAAGATCAGACGTACGAGCACGATAGCCAGATAAGAAAAAGATAATGAGCGAACTCTACGAGACATTGGCTGCTCGAATCCACGAGCGCTTCGGCGAGAAAATGCACCGGGTACCGTCTACCTGTGGCGAGCTGACCTACGAGCTCGACAAAGACAGCCTGATCGAGATCGCAACGGCTCTGCGCAATGAAGCGGCGTTCGGGTTCGAGATGCTCATGGATGTGTGTGGTGTTGACTACCTGAACTACGGCAGTGATGAATGGATGACGAACGAGGCGACAGACTCGGGCTTCAGCCGTGGTGTCGAGCGCGAGCCTGTTATCCTCGATGAAGCTGATGAGTTCGACGCGGACCGCTTTGCTGTTGTCTATCACCTGTTGTCACTGCAGCATAATTTCCGGCTGCGTCTGCGCGTCTTCACGGGCTCCGGCAACCCGCCGATCATCAAGTCGGTAGTCGATATCTGGAACGGCGCGAATTGGTTCGAGCGTGAGGTGTTTGACCTTTACGGCGTCCTGTTCGAGGGACATCCGGATCTGCGTCGCATACTGACCGACTATGGGTTTATCGGCCACCCGTTCCGCAAAGACTTTCCTCTAACGGGAAACGTCGAGGTGAGCTACGACGCCGACGAAGGCCGCGTCGTCTACAAGCCTGTCAGCATTGAGCCACGTACTCTGGTCCCGCGCGTCATTCGCGACGACAATCGCTATGCAGCTGATCTCAAGGATGCAAGCGATGGCTGAGATTCAAAGCTACACGATGAACTTCGGTCCGCAGCATCCTGCGGCGCATGGTGTCCTTCGACTCGTGCTCGAGATCGAAGGCGAGACTATTCAAAAAGCAGACCCGCATATCGGCCTGTTGCATCGCGCAACCGAGAAGCTCGCGGAATCGAAGCCGTTCAATCAGAGTATCGGTTACATGGACCGTCTCGACTACGTCTCGATGATGAGCAACGAGCACGCCTACGTTATGGCGATCGAGAAATTACTCGGCGTTCAGGTGCCGGAGCGAGCCCAGTACATTCGCGTCATGTTCGACGAAATCACGCGCATCCTGAATCACTTGATGTGGCTCGGTGCGCACGGTCTCGATATCGGTGCAATGACGATGTTCCTGTATTGCTTCCGCGAGCGTGAGGACCTGATGGACTGCTACGAGGCAGTCTCGGGTACGCGCATGCACGCGACCTACTATCGTCCTGGCGGCGTTTATCGCGACCTTCCAGATACGATGCCGAAGTACCAGGAGTCGAAGTTCCGCAGCAAGAAGGAACTCGATCGCATGAACGCCAAACGCGAAGGATCCTTGCTCGACTTCATCGAGGCATTTTGCGATCGCTTCCCAGGCTGTGTCGATGAATACGAGACCCTGCTGACGGATAACCGCATCTGGAAACAGCGCACCGTCAATATCGGTGTTGTCTCGCCGGAGCGGGCCATGCAGCTGGGCTTTTCGGGACCGATGTTGCGCGGTTCCGGTGTGGAGTGGGACCTGCGCAAGAAACAGCCCTACGAGGTCTATGATCGAGTCGACTTCGACATTCCCGTCGGCGTGAATGGTGATTGCTATGACCGCTACCTGGTGCGCGTCGAGGAAATGCGCCAGTCGAATCGCATAATCAAAGAGTGCATTGCATGGCTGCGCAAGAACCCGGGCGCGGTGATTGCTGACGATCACAAGGTAACGCCGCCGACACGTGTCGAGATGAAAGACGATATGGAATCACTCATTCATCATTTCAAACTGTTCACGGAAGGTTACTGTGTTCCGGAAGGGGAGGCGTACGCTGCGGTCGAACACCCGAAAGGCGAGTTCGGCATTTACATTGTTTCAGATGGCGCCAACAAGCCGTACCGCGTAAAAATTCGCGCACCTGGTTTCGCACACCTGTCTGCCATGTCGGAAATGGTCGAGGGACATATGCTTGCCGACGTCGTCGCCGTGATTGGCACACAGGACATTGTGTTCGGTGAGGTCGATCGATGAGCTACGAACTCTCCGCACACGTCAGGGAAAAGATCGACAACTGGAAAACACGTTTTCCAGTGGATCAACAGCGTTCCGCTGTAATTCGTGCACTGCACCTGGTGCAGCATGAGAACAAGGGCTTTGTTACGGCCGAGCAGATGAACGCAGTTGCCGGCTACCTCAACCTGCCGCCGATCCAGGTGTACGAGGTTGCGACGTTTTACTCGATGTTCCAGACGAAGCCGGTCGGACGCAACGAAGTATCCATCTGCACCAACGTGGCGTGCATGTTGCGCGGCGCGGACGACCTCGTCGACCATGTCGAGGGCAAGCTGGGAATCAAGCTGGGCGAAAGTACTGGAGATGGCAGAGTTTTCCTCAAACGCGAGGAAGAGTGCATTGCTGCCTGTTGCGGCGCGCCGGCCATGCAGGTCAATCACAAGTACTTCGAAAACCTGACCAATGAAATGGTCGACGACATTCTGGACGGGCTCGAGTGATGGCAGTCGAACAGAATCTCGTTTGTTTCAGTACTTTCGACTCCGACGAGTCGTGGACGATGTCCACGTACGAGAAGCACGACGGATACAAGGCGTGGCGCAGGATTGTCGCCGGCAAGATGTCGCCCGAAGAAGTAATAGAGGAAGTGAAGGCATCGGGCCTGCGCGGCCGCGGCGGTGCGGGCTTTCCGACAGGTCTGAAGTGGAGCTTCATGCCAAAGAATTACGACGGTCAGAAGTATCTTGTCGTCAATTCGGACGAGTCCGAGCCCGGTACCTGCCACGATCGCGAGATCCTTCGCTACAACCCCCACAGTCTCGTCGAGGGCATGGCTATCGCCGCGTACGCGATGGGCGTCACGATTGCTTACAACTACATGCGCGGCGAGTTCATCGATGAGCCGTTCCCGCGTTTTGAGGCAGCGGTGAAGGAAGCGTACGACGCTGGCCTGCTTGGCAAGAACGTTCAGGGCAGTGGCATTGATATCGATATCCACGGCTTCATCGGCGCAGGTGCCTACATCTGTGGTGAAGAGACGGCGCTGATCGAATCGCTGGAAGGCAAGCAGGGGCGCCCGCGCTTCAAGCCGCCGTTTCCCGCCAACTACGGCCTTTACGGCAAACCGACGACGATCAATAACACACAGAGCATCGCGAGCGTGCCGTCTATTCTGCACAAGGGTGCTGCCTGGTTTGCCGGCCTCGGCCCTGAGGGATCCGGTGGCACGGCGCAGTTCTCTGTCTCGGGTCATGTCGAGAAACCCGGTAACTACGAGTTACCAATGGGCATTCCGTTCAAGACTCTGCTGGAAGAAATCTGCGGCGGCGTATGGAAGGGCCGCAAATTGAAGGCTGTGATTCCGGGCGGTTCATCGTGCAAGGTACTGCCGGCCGACGTGATTATGAAATGCAACATGGATTACAACTCGCTGCAGCAGTCGGGTTCTTCCTTCGGCACCGGGGCCGTCATGGTAATGGACGAAACGACCTGCATGGTCAGGGTCCTGCGCCGGATCTCACGCTTCTATATGGCGGAATCCTGTGGACAGTGCACGCCATGCCGTGAGGGAACGGGCTGGTTGTACCGGATGCTCACGCGGATCATTGAAGGCAAAGGTGAGGAAGCGGATCTCGAGAAACTCGTCGATGTTGCCAACAAGATTGAAGGTCACACGATTTGTGCACTTGGGGATGCAGCAGCGTGGCCTGTGCAGAGTTTCCTGAATCATTTCTACGACGAATTCGAATACATGGTTCGCAATAACGGGCGCAGCGTCGTAGACGCTGCGTCGGATGCGGCGGCGTAACGGCAATGACTGACGACATTGTAAATATTGAAGTCGACGGCAAGCCGGTTGAAGCGCGCCCGGGGCAGATGATCATCGAGGTGACAGACAAGGTCGGTACCTACGTACCGCGTTTCTGCTACCACGAAAAACTGAGTGTCGCGGCCAACTGCCGTATGTGCCTGGTTGATATCGAAGGTGCGCCCAAGCCAATCCCGGCCTGCGCCCAGCCTGTCAATGAAGGCATGAAGATCTTCACGAAGTCGCCCCGTGCCATTGCCGCACAAAAGGCGACAATGGAATTTCTGCTGATTAACCATCCGCTGGATTGCCCGATCTGCGACCAGGGCGGTGAATGCGAATTGCAGGACCTTGCGATCGGCTATGGACGCGACGTGTCACGCTACAACGATGGCAAGCGCGTCGTGAAAGACAAGGACATCGGCCCGCTCGTATCGACCGACATGACCCGTTGCATTCACTGCACGCGCTGCGTTCGCTTCGGTGAAGAAATACAGGGCAATCCACAGCTCGGCACAACCCTGCGTGGCGAGAACGTCGTTATCTCGACCTATGTCGAACAGAATATCGATCATGAGTTGTCGGCAAACATTATTGACCTGTGTCCGGTTGGGGCTCTGAACAACAAGCCATATCGTTACAGTGCCCGCGCCTGGGAAATGGCACAGCGTGCAACCGTCGCACCGCACGATTGCGTCGGGTCGAATATTTACGCGCATGTGTTGCGCGGTACGGTCAAACGTATCGTTCCGCGTAGCAACGAAGCTATCAACGAATCGTGGATCGCGGACCGTGATCGTTTCAGCTACGAGGCCATTTACTCGGCAGACCGCCTGGCTAAGCCGCGCATCAAGGAAAGCGGTGAATGGCGTGACATCGACTGGGAAGAGGCGCTCGAGGCGGCTGCCCGTGTTCTCAAGGACGCCAATGACGTCGGTTTCATCGCATCGCCCAGTTCGACCGTCGAGGAAGGGCACCTGCTGTCACGGCTTGCCCGTCACCTTGGTTCGCCAAACCTCGATCATCGCATCGAACGCAGGGATTTTTCCGACCAGGACAACGATCCGGCGTTTCCGTGGTTGGGTTGCGACATTGCCGACGTCGAAGATCAGGACGCCATTCTTGTCGTAGGCTCCAACATTCGCCAGGAGGCGCCGATTCTTGCGCACCGGCTGCGCAAGGCCGCGCTGGACGGCGCGAGCGTCAATTTCGTCAGCAGCGAAGAGCACGAATACTTCTTTGACGTTGACAATTACATGTCCGGTGCCGGGCTGGTGGAATTGCTATCGGATGATGCGCTTGGTCCAGTCATCGAGAAGCTCGAAAGGGCTGACAAGGCGCTGGTCGTGCTCGGCAATATCGCGGGGCGGCATGGTGCATTCAGCACTGTCCGCTCGCTTGCTGCTGACATTGCTGCCAGAACAGGCGCTCAACTCGGCACGCTATCCCCAGGCGCAAACAGTGCAGGCCTGAGCCAGGCGGGCGTATTGCCGCAAAAGGGTGATGGCCTGCATGCGGGTGCAATGCTTGACGCGAAGCTCGACGCCACGCTGCTGCTGAACATCGAGCCAGACGCCGATATTCACGCAAGTGGCGACGCTGTTGCGAAGCTCACGAAGCACGATTTCGTTGTGGCGCTGACACCGTTTGTTTCGGGTGCTTTGCTCGATGCGGCGGACTTGCTGTTACCGATCGGTACATTCGCGGAAACGTCCGGTACGTACGTCAATGTTGAAGGGACCTGGCAGAGTTTCTCCGGTGTAGCTGATCCTGTCGGGGAAGCACGGCCGGCCTGGAAGGTGCTCAGAGTACTGGGCAACCTCGTTGACGCAGATGGATTTGAGTATGTAACGAGCGAGGACGTACTCGCCGAATGCAGGGCTGAAGTCGGCGACATTGAGGCGCGCGCGTACGAAGCGACCGCCAAGCCAGCGAAGGTGAACGGCGAAGACAAACAGGCCGACGAGATTGATACGCCGCTGTATTCGGTCGACGGCTTGGTGCGTCGCGCCGCTGCGCTGCAGCGCACGCCGGAAGCTCGCCGCGCCGCCGGTGACGGGACGGACTGATGGCAGATCTCCTCACCAAATTTACGCCGCAGTTTGTATTTGATTTTTGGGACTGGATCGGACCAGTTGGGCAGTACGGTGCGATAACGATTGGCAAAATCGGGATCTTGACGCTCGGCGTGATTCTCTGCGTGGCGTTCTCGACCTATTTCGAACGCAAGGTTATCGGCAGCATGCAATCGCGTGTTGGTCCGAACAGGGTAGGGCCAATGGGCCTGCTGCAGCCTTTCGCGGATGTCATCAAGCTGCTTATCAAAGAAGTGATCGTCCCCTCGCAGTCGAGCAAGTTCATATTCGTCATCGCCCCCTTGCTATCACTGGTACCCGCGCTGGCGACCTGGGCTGTGATCCCCATGAACGACTCGTTCGTCATCGCGGACATTAATGCTGGCCTGCTGTACGTCCTCGCCCTGACATCGGTCGGTGTTTACGGCGTCATCCTTGCGGGTTGGGCGACCAACTCGAAATATGCGCTGCTTGGCGCGATGCGGTCGGCGGCACAGATCGTCGCTTACGAAATCGCAATGGGCTTTGCACTGGTGGGCGTTCTCATGGCGGCAGGCAGTCTCAACATCGGCGCGATAGTAAACGCGCAGGCCGGCGGCATGAGTCAGTGGTTCCTGTGGCCGCTGTTCCCGCTGTTCATTGTCTACTGGATTTCAGGCGTCGCGGAAACCAATCGTGCGCCATTCGACGTTGCGGAAGGTGAGTCGGAGATCGTTGCCGGCTTCCACGTTGAGTACTCGGGCGTGGCATTTGCGCTTTTCTTCCTGGCCGAATACGCCAACATGATCCTGATTTCGACGCTGGTTGCCGTGTTCTTTCTTGGCGGCTGGGCGTCACCGTTCGAAGGCTGGACCTTCCTCAATGACATTTCCTGGCTGGCCTGGCTCACCGCCGGCGGGCTGCCATGGCTGTTCGTGAAGATGTGCATGTTCATGTACATATTCTTCTGGCTGCGTGCGACGTTTCCTCGCTACCGCTACGACCAGATCATGCGGCTGGGCTGGAAAGTATTTATTCCTGTGACGATTGTCTGGATTGTCGTCGAAGGCGCGATGGCCTGGTTCCAGGTGGGTCCATGGGCGGGACTGGGCGGGTAAGACGATGAATCAGTTTTTCAGCTACATCAAGACATTCGCTTTGTGGGAGTTGCTCAAGGGGTTGTCTGTGACACAGCGCAACTGGTTTCGGAAGAGTGTGACGCTGGAGTACCCCGACGAGAAAACGCCACAATCACCTCGCTTCCGCGGCTTGCATGCATTGCGTCGCTACCCGAATGGCGAAGAGCGTTGTATCGCGTGCAAGCTCTGTGAGGCGGTGTGCCCGGCACTGGCGATAACGATTGAGTCCGAAGTGAGCGACGATGGCACACGCCGTACGTCGCGGTACGACATCGATTTGTTCAAGTGCATCTATTGCGGCTTCTGTGAGGAAGCCTGTCCGGTTGATGCAGTTGTCGAAACGCGCATCCATGAGTACCACATGGAGGCGCCTGGCGAGAACATCATGACCAAAGACAAACTGCTGGCGATTGGCGAGAAGTACGACGCGATGATCTCGGCAGACAAAGCCGCTGACGCGAAGTATCGGTAGGACGCAGAGATGATGTTGCATTCCATACTTTTCTACATATTCGCAGGCGTAATGTTCGGCGCGGCCCTGGGCGTGATTTTGTCACGCAACCCGGTACACGCCGTCATGTTCCTCGTCTTTACCTTTTTCAATGCGGCTATCCTGTGGTTGCTTGCCGAGGCCGAGTTCCTCGCGATCGTGCTGGTGCTTGTTTACGTTGGCGCGGTCATGGTGCTGTTCCTGTTCGTCGTCATGATGCTGGACGTAAATATCGAGGCTGCCAAGCGGGGACTAACACGCTATGCACCGCTCGGCATTGGGCTTGCGCTGGTCATGGCAATCGAACTGATCAATGTCATCTGGCTGCGGGGCCAGGGGCAGGAAATGGCGGCGGGTTTTGTGGCAACGCCGGAAGGCTACAGCAATACCAAGGCGCTGGGCGCCGTGCTTTACACCGAGCATGTGTTCGCATTCGAGATCGCAGCCGTCATCCTGTTGATCGCCATTATTGCGGCGATCACGCTGACGATGCGCAAACGCCCGGGCCTCAAGGTCCAGAATATTTCGAAGCAGGTTGCGGTGCGTGCCAAGGACCGTGTTCGTGTGGTCAAGATGGATGCGGAGAAGAAACAATGATCGGGCTGCAGCACTACCTGACCGTATCCGCGATGCTGTTCGTGCTGAGCATCGTTGGCATCATCATCAACCGCAAGAATCTCATCCTGCTGCTCATGTGCATCGAGCTCATGTTGCTGGCAGTAAATACGAACTTCATCGCGTTCTCCCGTTTCCTCGGTGATGAGACCGGGCAGGTGTTCGTGTTCTTTATCCTGACAGTTGCCGCGGCTGAAGCGGCGATTGGCCTGGCTATCCTCGTTGTTCTGTTCCGCAACCGGCGTTCTATTGCCGTGCAAGAACTCAATACGTTGAAGGGCTAGCGGCACATGTACAATTACTACCTGACAATCGTTCTGGCCCCGCTCGCAGCGGCGATCATTGCCGGTCTCGCCGGCAAGAAGATCGGACGAACCGGCGCGCACTGGGTAACGATTGTCGGCGTCGGTATTTCATGCGTATTGTCATTGGTCGTACTCAAGAACATGTTCTGGGGCGGGGCAGCGCCTGAGAACATCAGTGTCTATACCTGGGCGGTTACGGATGGCCTCCGCATGGAGGTCGGTTTCCTTGTCGATCGCCTGACAGCCCTTATGATGTGCGTTGTGACGTTCGTGTCGCTGATGGTCCACATCTACACGATTGGCTACATGCATGAAGATCCGGGCTACCAGCGCTTCTTCAGTTTCATCTCCCTGTTCACGTTCTCGATGCTCATGCTGGTCATGTCTAACAACTTCCTGCAGCTCTTTTTCGGCTGGGAAGCTGTTGGTCTGGTGTCCTACCTGCTGATCGGTTTCTGGTACACGCGTGAAAGCGCCATTTTCGCGAACCTGAAGGCCTTCCTCGTAAATCGCGTTGGCGACTTCGGGTTTATCCTCGGCATCGCGGGCGTCGTCATGTTCACGGGTTCACTGGACTACGCGACAGTATTCGGCAGTGCTGAATCGGTGGCGGGTCAGACGATCGAGGTTCTGCCGGGCAATCCCTGGAACGCGATGACGGTCATCTGCATCCTGTTGTTCATCGGCGCCATGGGTAAATCGGCACAGGCTCCGCTGCACGTCTGGCTACCTGACTCGATGGAAGGCCCGACACCCATCTCCGCACTGATCCACGCCGCAACCATGGTGACGGCCGGCATCTTCATGGTGGCGCGCATGTCACCTCTGTTTGAACTGTCCACGCCGGCGCTCGGGTTCGTAATTATTATCGGCGCGGTCACGGCGTTCTTCATGGGCCTGCTGGGCATCGTGCAGAACGACATCAAACGCGTCGTGGCGTATTCGACATTGTCGCAATTGGGTTACATGACTGTTGCGCTCGGCGCGTCTGCGTACAGCGCCGCAATCTTCCACCTGATGACGCATGCATTCTTCAAGGCGCTGCTGTTCCTGGCTGCCGGTTCGGTCATCATTGCGATGCACCATGAGCAGGACATTCGCAAGATGGGCGGTGTTCGCAAGTACATGCCGATCACCTACTGGACGGCGCTGGTTGGGTCATTGGCGCTTATCGGTTTCCCGGGCTCGTCCGGATTCTTCTCGAAGGACCTGCTGATCGAGGCCGTGAAAGAGTCGCACTGGCACCAGGGTGCGACGGCAGGTGATCAACTGACATACTGGATCGCATACCTGAGCGTACTGCTGGGTGTCTTCGTCACAGCGCTATACACATTCCGCATGTTCTTCCTGGTGTTCCATGGCGAAGAACGTATGGATGCGAAAACGCAGTCACACCTGCACGAGACGCCAGCAGTCGTTACCGCGCCTTTGATCCTGCTCGCCATTCCGTCGGCAGTCATAGGATGGTTCACGGCGGGTCCCGTGCTGTTCGACGGCTATTTTGGTGACGCGATCCAGGTGCAGTCGGCGCACGATGTTCTGGCTCATCTGAAAGACACGTTCTGGCACGGTTCGGCCGGCCTGGTCATGCACATTTACGCGTCACCAGTGTTCTACCTCGCAGCGCTAGGCGTATTGACCGCCTGGTTCCTGTACCTCAAGCGACCCGACATCCCAGCAACGATCAAGGAAAAAGTCTCCGGACTCTATAACCTGCTCGACCGCAAGTACTACTTCGACGATCTGTACATTAAGGGATTCGCCGCGGGTGGTCGTAACCTGGGAAAATTCCTGTGGCAGAAGGGTGACGAGCTCATTATTGACGGGTTCCTCGTGAACGGCACGGCCAAAACCGTCGGCCGCCTGGCGGGCGTGATGCGCCAGATCCAGACCGGGTACCTCTACACTTACGCATTCGCAATGATTATTGGCCTGACGATGTTGCTCGGCTGGCTCATCTGGCTGAGGTAAGACAGTGCTCACGAACTACTTACTCAGTTTCCTCATCTGGCTTCCGGTAGTCGGCGGACTGGCATTGCTCGCGATAGGCGACGACGGTGACGCGGAATCGTCACAGGCCGGGCTCATGCGCAAGGCGGCGCTCGCATTTACTATTCTGACATTCCTGGCGAGCATCGGCCTGTACCTGGCCTTCGACAATGCCGAACCCGGCATGCAGTTTGTCGAACGAGTCCTGTGGATAGAGACGTTCAACGTCTGGTATTACCTGGGCGTTGACGGTATTTCAGCGCCGCTGATCCTGTTGACTACATTCATTACACCGCTCGTGGTGATCGCAGGCTGGGATTCGATCAAGAGTCGGCCGGCGCAGTACTTCGCGGCTTTCCTGATTCTCGAAGGCCTGATGATTGGCGTGTTCAGCGCGCTCGACGGACTGCTGTTCTACGTATTCTGGGAGGCTATGCTGATTCCGATGTTCCTGATCATCGGTGTCTGGGGTGGTGAGCGCCGCGTTTACGCAACACTCAAGTTCTTCCTGTATACGTTCCTCGGCTCGGTCCTGATGCTGGTTGCATTTATCTACCTGTACTTGCAGACCGGTGGCTTCAACCTGTTCAGTTTCATGAACGTGCCTATCGGCATGACGGCGCAGAAACTGATCTTCCTCGCGTTCCTGGTTGCTTTCGCGGTCAAGGTACCGATGTGGCCGGTGCACACGTGGTTGCCGGATGCTCACGTCGAGGCACCGACAGGGGGTTCCGTGATTCTGGCGGCCATCATGTTGAAGATGGGTGGCTACGGATTCGTGCGTCTGTCTCTGCCAATCGTGCCTGATGGCAGCGCCTATTTCTCGGGACTCATGATTGCGCTGTCACTGATCGCCATTGTCTACATCGGCTTCGTGGCACTAATGCAAAAAGACATGAAGAAGCTCATTGCGTACTCATCAATTGCGCACATGGGTTTCGTCACGCTGGGCATGTTCCTGCTTTGGTGGATAGCTGCGGATACCGGCGCAGGCCTTGGCATGACAGGCGCGATGGTGCAGATGATTTCACATGGCCTCATATCCGGCGCGATGTTCCTCTGCGTCGGCGTGTTGTATGACCGCATGCACAGCCGCCGGATTGCTGACTACGGCGGTGTAGCCAACACGATGCCGGTCTTTGCTTCCTTCATGGTGTTGTTCGCAATGGCAAACGCAGGGCTCCCGGGTACGTCGGGCTTCGTCGGTGAGTTCATGGTCATAATCGCGAGCTTCAAGGCGAACTTCTGGTTCGCGTTCCTGGCGGCAACGACACTGGTCCTGGGTGCTGCGTACACCCTTTGGATGGTGAAGCGCGTGCTCTATGGCGAAGTCGCCAACAGCAACGTGGCGGAGCTTAAGGACCTGAATTCGCGGGAGTTCATAGTGCTCGCCATACTCGCTGCCAGTGTCCTCCTGGTCGGGCTGTGGCCGGCACCGCTGGTTGACATGATGAACACGACAATCGAACAACTGATGCAGCAGGTCGGGCAGTCGAAGCTCTGACAGGTCTTGATATGAATTGGATGGATTACATAGCGGCAGCACCGGAAATGACCCTCCTGGGTCTGATCTGCGCGGTGATGATTGCCGACCTGTTTATCGAAAACGAGAACCGCATCGTGACGTTCTGGCTGAGCATGGCATCGCTCGTCATCACGGCTGTCGTACTGTATGCAACGGCTCCCGAGGTGCGGACCGTGGTTTTCTACGGCGCCTACGTCAGCGATCCGCTATCCCAGGTTCTGAAACTTGGTGCCGTTGTGTTAGTCGGTGTGTCGTTCCTGTACGCGCGTGACTACCTGAGGGCCAATGACCTTCACAAGGGCGAGTACTACCTGCTGGGGCTCTTTGGCTTGCTTGGCATGATGATCATGATGTCGGCGAACAGCCTCCTGACGATGTACTTAGGGCTCGAGACGCTGGCCCTGTCGATGTACGCACTGGTCGCCATCGATCGTCACAATGTTACGTCGGCCGAGTCGGCAATGAAGTATTTTGTGCTCGGCGCAATCGCGTCAGGTGCATTGCTCTATGGCATCAGCTGGGTGTACGGCGTAACGGGCTCGCTGCAGTTCCACGAAATCGCGGCAGCTCTGGATGCCAATCCGGGCCTCAATAGCCTGCCATTGTGGTTTGGGCTTGCGTTCCTGATCGTCGGCATCGCATTCAAGTTTGGCGCCGTGCCGTTCCATATGTGGTTGCCGGACGTTTACCAGGGCGCACGTACGCCGGTGACGTTGTACCTTGCGACTGCGCCCAAGCTGGCAGCACTCGCGTTACTGTTCCGGGTCCTGGTTGACGGTCTTGGCAGCCTGCACGACACCTGGAGCACGATGATCATGTTCGTGGCCGTGCTCTCGATCCTCGTGGGCAACGTCATCGCCATTGCACAGACGAATATCAAGCGCATGCTCGGCTATTCGACGATCGCGCACGTTGGGTTCATTCTGCTCGCAGTCTATACGGGCACAGACGCTGGCTATGCGTCGGCACTGTTCTACGCATTGACGTACGTTGTGGCAGCCGCAGGTGCGTTTGGTATCGTGATCCTGCTAAGCCGACGCGGCTACGATGCCGAGCTCCTGAGCGACTTCAAGGGCCTGAACACGCGCAGCCCGTGGTTTGCACTGATGATGTTGTTCCTGATGTTCTCGATGGCGGGCGTGCCACCTTTCGTTGGTTTCCTGTCGAAGTTGTACGTCATCAGCGCCGTTCTCGAAATCGGTGGCACCGGGCTCGCCATAATGATGGTGCTGGCGTCGGTCATCGGCGCGTACTACTACCTGAGAGTTATCTGGTACATGTACTTCGAGGAAAACGAAGACAAGGCGGTGCTGCAGGCCAATACGGATACGCGTGTGGTCCTGAGCCTGAATTCGCTGGCCGTACTGGCCCTCGGTATCGTGCCGGGTTGGCTTCTGGCGCTTTGCGTCCAGGTTGTCGGCTGGTAGATCCTAGTAGCCGCCGAACTCCTCGACGGCATCGACCATTGCCAGGACATTCTCGGGCGGAACGTCGTTCATCACGGTATGAACGGCACCCAGCATGAAGCCGCCGCCAGGTCCCATGATATCGATGACACGCCGTACTTCTTCGCGGACCTCGGCGGGAGTGCCGAAAGGAAGGATCCGGTGACTGTCGATGCCACCGCAGAATACGATGTTCTTCCCGTGACGCTTCTTGAGCGCGGGCAGGTCGGACATGGTGCCGGCTGATGTCTGGATCGGGTTGAGTATGTCGACACCGATCTCGACGAAATCATCGATGAGTGGTGCGACATCGCCATCGGAGTGAAACAGGACCTTGGCCTTCGTTCGGGCTTTGATGAAGCTGATGAAATCCGCATGAATCGGCTTGAGCAGATCGCGATACATTTTGGGCGAGATCATCAGGCTTTCCTGTGTTCCCAGGTCATCCCCGATCTTGATGATATCGACATGGTCGCCCAGCTCGGCCAGGAAGGGCCCCATTAGTTGCTTGCAGTAGTGGGCGATCCGTTCCATGAGTTCGCGGGCAAAGTCACCGTCCATCGCCATATTGAGCAGAAAGGTCTCCATTCCCTGCATCGCATAGGCGCGTTCGAACGGAAACAGGAGCCAGGGTGTTGCGACGATGGCGTACTCATTTTCCTCGGCCAGCCGCTTGGCGGCATTGGCAACGTGAGCAATTCGCGTTGGGTCGCTCATGTCGGGCCAGCCGGCATACGCCTCCAGTTCGCCTGAAGACCGGGCGTCTTTCAGCGGGTGGACACCCGGGAACCACTCACCGGGTGTAATTTCGAGCTGACCGCTACCCCATGAGTCTATGCAGTCGCTGTGGGGGTCGCGTTCGCGGTTCCTGATTCTCACAGACTCGGGCTCGAGATCGACCACACCACGTACATCACTGTGCAGGCGACGCATAGTTTCCTCGTCGATCAGGGCGGTGCCAAGCTCCGGCCAGTCATAGAGGTACTCGTCGGGGGCGCTGATGCTGGCGATTTTCTTGATGCCCTGGTAGGGAAGCATCTTGATTCCAGTCGCATTACTGACGCCGATAACCACTGGAACGCGGTCGGGTTCTTCGTGATTAATGGTGGTCAGAACGCGTTCTCTGGGTGTCAGCGGCATAGCCAGTCGTCCGAGCTAAAGTATTCCGCGAATATCCTTTACAAAGGGGGAGGGTGCCATTAGTATCCTCCACCTGCCGATGCGGGGTGGAGCAGTCTGGCAGCTCGTCGGGCTCATAACCCGAAGGTCGTAGGTTCAAATCCTACCCCCGCTACCAACGCTATCTTGTTCGGCCCGGAAATGGTCTTATTTCCGGGCCGAACTTGTTTCTGGCTGGCAATTTGCAGGATGCCTGCCAGGTTTCCGTGCAGATCGATGCGCAGGTCTTTTCGCCCCGGTTCCGGGGTGAGCACGATTTTCCCGATGAGCCCGCGCAGGTGTTCCGACGCTTCGGCGCGTGCGTCCGTCCGTTCCAGGGCCTTTCTGAGGTTTTCGACCTCTGATCGGTAGCGCTTTGCCATTGCCGGATGGACAAGTGGCTTTGGCGGCACATTTCCCTGACTCTCGGCAATCAGGTATTCCAGTTCGTCAAGGCGGGCCGAAAGTCGTTCAAGAGGGCGCTTGACCATCCTTGTGTCGATTCCGTCCTTGATCGCCTGAATCAGGTTGTCCGCGTCCTTTTCGAGCCGTGTCTTCTCAGCCACGCGTGCCTTCCTAGCGCAGTCTCTCTCGGCTCGAAGTGTATTCAGCTGACTTGTGTATTCTTGGCAGAAGATCTCGACGAGCTTGTCACTCATCAGATGCGTTTGCAGGGCCGAGAGCACCGCGTCCTCCAGCCTGTCCCTCGCAATCGTCTTCCGGTTGGTACAGACGCTTTCACCCTTGTTCCTGGTAGCCGAGCAGCCGTAGTGGGTGGTGTTGATCTTGGAGTATCCGCCGCCGCATTCGCCACACTTGATGAGGCCGGACAGCAGGTAGCGTGGTCGGTTTCTTCGCCACAGGCCGGGTTTCCTTGCATCGAGGTCCTTTTGGCGGGCCTTAGCCTTGTTCCACAATTCTTGGGGAACGATGCGCAATTCGGGAACTTCCTGTGTGATCCATTCGCTTTCGTCGTTGAGCCGGGTGACGCGCCTGCCCGTATCCGGGTCCTTGATGAAGCGCTGGCGGTTCCAGACCAGCATTCCGATGTACAGCTCGTTGTTCAGGATGCCCGTGCCGCGTCGCCGGTTGCCGTTGATTGCGGATTGCGACCAGGTCTTTCCCGAGGGTGATGGGACGCCCTCCGAATTCAGTTGTGAGGCAATGGCCCTCGGGGACTTGTTGCGCGCGTATTCATTGAAGATGCGCCGCACGATCGCCGCCTGGTCCTGGTTAATGGACCGGTCTCCTCGCAAGGGGTTTCCCTCCTCATCGAAGCGTTTGACGACATCGTAGCCGTACGCGATTCCGCCACCGGACTTGCCACGCTCGACGCGGCCGCGTAATCCACGTCGTGTCTTGTCGGCGAGGTCCTTCAGAAACAGTGCGTTCATCGTGCCTTTGAGACCGATGTGCAGCGAAGAAATTGGGCCTTCCGAGAGCGTGACGATCTCCACGCCCGCGAATTCCATCCGTTTGTAGACGCCGGCGATGTCTTCCTGGTCTCGGGAAATGCGGTCGAGCGCTTCGGCGAGTACGACGTCGAATTCGCCGGCCAGTGCGCCAGCGATCAACTCCTGGATACCGGGGCGCATTAGCGAGGCGCCTGAAAGTGCGGCGTCTGAGTAGCGACCGACAAGCTCCCAGGCCTTGGTCTTCGCAAACTCGTTGCAGAGGTGGATTTGATCTTCGATAGAGGAATCGCTCTGGAGATCGCTCGAGTAACGGGCGTAGATGGCTACGCGTTTGCTGTTCGCTTCACTCATGAGTATCGTTACCGTTCATTCGGTTCGTCGCAGAAACCCTGTTCCGCCGCGAGCCGGGCAAGCAGTTTGACAAGCGCCACGATACGTTGATCGGGCTTGTCCCCTTCGAACACACGCTGCCCATTATTACCCTGCTGTGCCGTAGGCTCCAAATGCCCACCGCGACACGCGCTCTGAGATGGCGTTCGGGTGTCGCTCATCGCCCCAGGTAGGTCGCGGTAATCTGCTCGCGTTCGTGCCCGAGCTCTTTCGAGATCACGGTGCGCGCTTTCTGATCGAGCGCGCGCTGATCGTTCGTGAGGTCAGCACGTTTCGGGCCGCCGGCGTGCGGCGACGGAAACCCCGCGATCTCCTCGAAACGCCGCTGCGCATAGGCATGCCTCAGACCGTGCATTTTGCAGAGTCCTGCGCGAATACACTGGCCCTCATAGCGGTTTTTCTGCGTCTTGTAATTCTGATCTGCGGGGATCAAGGATTCCTTGCCGGCGAGTGCCCTGGCTTTGTCGAGGATCTCTCGCTGCGCCTCGGTGCGGATCGGGATCTCGCGCGCCCGGCCACCCTTGGTCCAGCTCGCCTTCAGCCACAGATTCGCGCCCTCGTCCGCAAGAGCAGGGCGGATCTTGATGGCTTCCTCGCGCCGCAGGCCGAACTCTCGCTGCAGCTCAAGGCTTATGCGCACGTTTTGATCGGTGACTCGGGCGAGCTTGTCCTCGTCCAGGGTGGTCGCACGGTTGGCGTTGTTCGCATGCTGTCGTCGCGGTATCCCATAATGATCGTTCGAGCGGGCCACTACGTTTTGCTTATTCACCTTGGCGGCCCACCAACGAATGGTTGCCATGCGGTTCTTGATGGTGCCGACAGCGATATTAGTCTCCAGCCAGTGCCGCACCAGGGCCTCGACGTGCTTCGGGCGCAGCGATTTGGTGAGCATCTGGCGAAAGCCCAGGTCGTGGAGCTGGTTGGCGATCAGTGTCAGCACCCGCTCACGCTGCACCTGGGTGCCGTAGCTCCCGTCCCGGTTGTTCCTGCAAAGTTGTTTCAGCTGGTAGTTCAGGCGTCTCACTGGTGTTGGACCTCACTTAGGTTCGTTTGAATGTTCGGTGAGTGTTTCCGATCACTTGCCGATCGTAATCAGACAAGGCCATCCACTAGGGGATGAGCATTGATCCCGGGACACCACTCCCACATGACCTGAACAGGCCTGGTCACAGGCCACACCGTTTCTCTGCCGTGGCAGATCTGGATCGGTGCGAACCAGCCGTGCTCCCGAGGGAGCGACAATGACGATTGCCAACGTGTGTTCCTCCTTTGAGTAACATGCAGTGCAATCAGCTGCGTTGAAGATGGGCCCTCAGGGACGAGTCCCCGGTGCTGTAAAGCGAGCCCTGGCCAGCACGGTTGCCGTTATATAGCGAACGGCAGCGCTCTTATTCAGTGGGCGCAGACTACGACGGCGACATTCGCGTGACATTAGAAAACCCTACCCACATCCGGCGGAGTTTCTGGGCCGGCGTCGCGCGTCATTACTGCGCCCACAGGGCCCAGCAATGACACGCTCTCGATCAGTTCCCTGCCTGTTCGGTGCGTCAAGCCGAGCGACCCAGAGGGTGCTAAGCTTGATCCGAAACTAGGTGCAGTCGAGGAGCTGTCCAGGTCCTGGCGCTGCCCGCAGCCATCGTGACAGGTAGGAAGTCATCCACAGCTTCAACCGTTGAAGGTGTGGATAAGCCGGGTGCCCTCAAACGGCGGCTGTGCTACATCAGAGCCGCCGGGCAGTCGCTGCTTTGCCAGACGTCAATCTGCTACGACATTTCCAGCGGTGGCGATCTTTATGCCGGGGTAGCCGACCGTACTGTCGAGGTTGTTGTGGCAGAGCAGCAGCTGCACGGTTCGGTGGGTCCTTGTTCGACGGTAGATCAAAGTCACCTTGGTGTTGCGCAGGAAATGCGTTCCATAGGTGTTCGAATTCAAGCTGATCGAGCGCGCAAACTCGATCACGGCAGGTGTGCTGTCGTGTCGATGCGTGCGGCCAGTGCCGGCCGCGACTCGGGAATTGGCAATCGCCTTCGCTTTCCGCCACTAATCCAAATAGGTATTTGTCCTAAGTGGTAATTCTCGACCAAATAACGCAGCTTCGGTCTGCGCTCTCGCCCCCTTGATTTGGATAGATAGATGATTCTGGAACTCATCATAATCTCGAATTCCGACTTTGGTGCGACTTGGTCCAAACTCGAGCGATGGCACGCTGCGAGCCCGATGCAATCCCGGATCACTGTGCGGTGCAAATCAACAATATTTGAGTCTAATGAGAGAGGTGACGATGTAGTGGGCAACGTCAAGGCACTCGCAACTCTATACGCGTATTTGATTTTAGTATTGCGAAAGGGTTGTTCTTTACCAATCAACAACTTGTTCAATGTAGGGAGGAAGGTATGAGAAATGTTGTCAACAAGCATTGGTTATTGGGGATAGTTGGATTCGGAGTCCTTTTTCCGGTGATCGCGAGTTCAGAAACTTATTGGGGGTTTACGGCGTCACGTGACGCGAATCCTAATACGACAGGAATATATTGGAATCATACAACCGACGACGATGGTGACCTGCAGGTCGTCGCTGCTGTGCTAAATCACGAATCAAATGTCATCGAGACAGCGACTTTTGATGAGAATGGTGAGTTGATCCACGGAGCCAATACGAACGGTGAGGAGTCGATTACCGAATACATAGAAAGGACAGAAGGTGGCTCCGATGACACGGCGAGCGGGTACTATGGTGGAACGGACCCGTATAATTGCGACTTCAATTGCGATCCAAACGGCGGTTTTGGTACGCCAGATGATTTCTTTGGCGGCGGTTAGGTCCTACCGTAATTTTGAGCTGACTTAAGGCTAGTCCGATGTCTAAGCTTGTGATCTGGATTGGCGCGTTTTTTGCCGCCTTGCTTGCAGTGTTGCTGATGGTCAGGGACGATCATTCGGACATCAACAATCGCTCGACTGAGCGTCAGGCGTCGGACGCGGCCCAGCGTCTCGAGTTGGAAACTCCAGAACCCAACGAGGCAACGAGCGGGCCCACCATTCCGGCTCCTCATATCGATTCTGATACGCCTCAGGTTCAATCGCCTATCGTTAGTCAAACCACCAATTCAAGACTCGCGCCTGTCGCACGCGACCGGGAAGATACGGTCATAACGACCGAGAATGTTAGTATGTATTTCTACACGGAGCCATTGGAGGCTTCGCGCGTCTTACGAGAGGCGGCAGTACAGGAGGACTATGATCCGCATTGGTCTGGCAGGGCTACTGATCGTGTAAACGATGTGCTATCCGACGCAAGTATACGTACCCATGTGTCCGACTGGACAGTAGATTGTCACACGACGATCTGCGTCGTGGATTTTCTCGATTCGTCGCTGCGCGATTTCGATGATTCGGAAGCTACGCTTCAATTGGAGGCAGACATCTTTGAGAGGGTCGTGTGGTTTAGACACTACAAGAATAACTCGGCAACCCTGTTTCTTATGGTGCCTAAATTTACCTACGACCCAAACCGAAGTTAGAGGTTGGGTTTTCCCGTTATCACAGACGGTTGAATTATGATCTAAATCGTAACATCTAGTGCCGTAACCAATGCTAGATGGCGTTGGCAGCTAGCCCCCGCTACCAAACGACGAAGGGTCCCCTTGTGGGGCCCTTTTTCGTTTCAGGCCAGTCATCAGTCACGCACCAGCTGGATTGCAATTTAGGGACGTTAGAGTCATTCTAAGGCCCTCCGGCGGGACAAGCAGTGTGCGGCAATCGCAGGTTGGTCCCGGATTGCTTATCACGAAAACCGAGCTCGGATCTCGACAATCAAATACTGGTTCACCGATGCCGAGCTTGGGTTGATTAACGATGAAATTGAGATAGCTGTATGGATGTTTCGGAAGGTCTTGCCAATCAACTTCTAGATGCAGCTCCAGATCCCGGTATCGTGATTGATCGTGACGGTCGCATCCTTTATGCGAACGCGCGAGTTGAGGATGTGTTCGGGTATACACCCGACGAATTGGCAGACCAGCATTTGGAAGTATTGCTCCCCGAACGTTTTCGTTCATTGCATCCTAAACACAGAAACAGGTTTTTCGACAATCCTAGCCCGCGTCCAATGGGATCAGGGCTTGAGTTATACGCGCTACGAAAAAATGGCGAAGAAATACCGGTCGAGATAAGCCTTAGCCCGGTTGCTACCGCTGATGGGGTTCTTGTCTTTGCAGCTCTTCGGGATGTATCGATTCAAAAGGAACTGCAGGAGCAGCTGAGGGATGCTAGTCGCGCCAAAAGCAGGTTCCTGGCGGCGGCTAGCCATGATCTGCGTCAGCCTATACAAGCGCTCACTATTCTAAATAGTGTTGCCAAGAGATCTGCGACGGACGAGATTCATCATACGATCATCCAGAAACAGCAGAAGTCGTTGGATTCTATGGCTCGCTTGCTAAACGCGCTTTTGGATATCAGCAAGTTGGAAGCGGGAATTGTGAAGCCCGATATCACAGATTGCGAGGTTCAGGAGATTTTCGACGATTTGCATGCCGAATTTGATGAGCAGGCGCGAATGAAGGGGCTTGAACTTATTGTTGAGCCTTGTGGCGATGTTGCGAGAAGTGACTCTCGCCTCCTTACACAAATACTGGAAAACTTTATCTCCAATGCGATCAGATACACACAGGCCGGGTACGTGCGACTGCGATGTCTGCATGAGCGGTCCTTTATTCGGCTTGAAGTGCTTGATACCGGATTAGGAATTGAGCCGAGTGAAATGGACAGCATTTTCGATGAGTTTCATCAATCGACTGAAGGAGCGGCTCGACCTGAAGGACTTGGCCTGGGTCTTTCGATCGTGAAACGCACGGCGGAACTCCTGGACTGTGGGCTGAACGTCGACTCACGGCTTGGTAAGGGATCCGCATTTTCGATTGTCGTGCCGCAGGGGAAAAGGGTTGAGTCAGTGGCTCCGACCTCCGATCGGTCTTTACCATCAATGAGCCGTACGGGCACCATTCTGATTGTTGATGATGAGCCGACAGTACTTGAAGCCACTGGTATCCTTTTGAANCTGGAGGGCTTCGATGTTCAGACCGCATCGTCAGTTGCTGAGGCCTTGTGCTGCATTACTGCCAATGACCCTGATCTTCTAATTACCGACTATCATCTTCGAGACGGCGAAACGGGCGCGGACGTGATTCGGTCGATTCGAGGTCAGGCAGGTGAAGATGTGCCGGTGATCCTGGTGTCAGGGGATACGTCTGACGCGTTGGCACTTCAGGATCTTGACGAAGTCGGGTTTCTAACAAAACCAGTAGACACGGACGAATTATTGATGGAGATCAATAGGCGAATCCGTAGTTCATCATAGTGGTGTTGTTGCGCCATTCGACAACAAATTGATGAGCCGAATCGGGTTGTGTTCACGCCAGGAGACAAGGGCCAGTACTGACCGCTTGCTCCGCTGGCGTCGATCTGGGAGTATCTTTTTATAGGAATTGTAGTGTCTTTCTAAGGTCATTGGTGGCCCGTGCAATACCAAATCTTGGCCGAAGTGCTCATGTTGCTGCTGGCAGCAGTGGCTATCCTCTACCTGTTTCGACGGCTACGCCTGCCGCCTGTACTCGGCTACCTCGTCGTCGGTGTCCTCACAGGGCCGACGGGCCTGGGAATCGTGCCCACGGACGATCAGGCGCTGCTGGCCGAGTTCGGCATCGTATTTCTGCTATTTACCCTCGGCCTGGATTTCTCGATGGCTCGCGTCCGTGCCATGAAACGCGAGGTGTTCGGCCTCGGTGGTTTGCAGGTCATCCTGACCACTTTCATTTTTGGCCTGGGCGCTTCGTCATTGGGTATGGGGCTTGGGATCTCCGTTGTCATAGGCGGGGCCTTGGCGCTTTCGTCCACGGCCCTGGTAATCAAACAGCTCTCGGACCAGCTCGAGTTGAACAACCTGCATGGGCGACTCGCCACGGGCATTCTGCTTTTCCAGGATCTTGCTGCGGTGCCGCTGTTGGTGCTCGTCTCAATAATGGCCGCAGGCGATACCCCAAATGACGTGCTGGACGTGCCGAGAGCGATCGTCGAGGGTGTACTCGTCGTCGTCGTTGTGTTGCTTGTCGGCCGGCGGTTGCTGCGGCCGTTGTTCCGTGAAATCACGCACACTCGTGTGCCCGAGCACTTCACGCTGGCGGTGTTACTCGTCGTATTGGGAGCTGCCTGGGCGACACACGCGGTCGGACTAACGTTCGCCCTGGGGGCGTTCCTGGCGGGCATGATGCTGTCCGAAACCGAGTTTCGGCACCAGGTCGAGGCGGACATACGCCCATTTCGCGACGTATTGCTCGGCCTCTTCTTTGTCACCATCGGGATGCGGCTCGACATCGGCCTGTTGTTCCGGGATGCAGGTCCCATAGCCGGACTCGTCGCAGTGTTGATCGTCGGCAAGGCACTGCTCGTCTGGGTGATTGCACGTGGATTTGCGCGCGGCTGGCGAGACGCCGCGCGCACGAGCCTGGCCGTGGCGCAGGGCGGTGAGTTCGGCCTGGTCCTGATCACTCTGGCAGCCGGTGCCCAGATCATTTCGGCGCCGCTGGCTCAGCCAATCCTGGCCGCGTTGATCCTCAGCATGCTGATCAGTCCATTCGTTATTCGTGCGAACAGCGATCTGACAAGCTGGCTTGCACCGACAGAATCCTCAGTGATGGCCGAGCTTGATCAGGAAGCGGGCGCCGCTCGCGCGCTTGTGCAACGCGACCACGTTGTGATCTGCGGCTACGGTCGGATTGGCCAAAACGTCGCTCGCCTGCTGCAGGAGGAGGGATTCGAGTTTATCGCACTGGATCTCGACCCGGTGCGTGTTCGACGTGCACGCCAAGGTGGCGACCCCGTCTACTATGGTGACGCAGCGAAGGCCGATATCCTGTCTGGAATCGGCCTTGCCCACGCGAATGCCGTCGTGATCAGTTTTTCGGATCCTCGGTATGCCGTCCGCATCGTCGAAACCGTGCGCGGATTCCGGGAGGACGTACCGATCCTGGTCCGCACGCGGGACGATACCTATTTCAACCTGCTGATGGAAGCCGGCGCAACGGTCGTTGTTCCTGAATCGATCGAGTCCAGCCTTACTCTGACAGGCTATGCTCTGAACGTGCTCAAGGTGCCCTTGCCGAGGATTATTCGCACGCTGCAGCGAGTCAGGGATCACCGTTATGGTGAGCTCAGGCAGATCTTCCCCAAGGAGGCTGCGAGATATCTCGACGACACCCACGCGTTGCGGGAACAACTGAGCACGGTCGTATTGCCGTCAGGCGCACACGCTGTCGGGCGGACGCTGGCTGAAATCAGACTCGCAGACGTGGAGGTCATGGTTAATGCGATTCGTCGTAACGGTATCACCGGCCGCGAGCCTATCCCGGATACCACGCTGAGGGAGGGGGATGTCGTCGTGCTCTTCGGGACGCCCGAAGCACTGGAGCACGGCGAGTCGCTGTTACTCGACGGCTGAATCGGAGTAGGCCATGACCCCGGATGCCTACGGCATCGCTGAAACCGTTCGAACGACCCGGAGAAGGTCATAGCGTGTAATCGCCCCGACAATCTTTCCGTCTTTTACTATGGGTAGACGTCGAAATTTGTTAGCCAGGAACGTGCCTGCAACATAGTAGATGTCGACCTCTGGTGGCACGGTGATTACATCAGTGGTCATAAACTCGGCCACGGTTTCCTTAGTTGGAGGCTCGCCCTGAATGCCCTCGGTCAGCAGCTTGAGCAGGTCTGTTTCAGTGATGATTCCAATGAGTTTGCCATTGGAGTCGACAACTGGTGCTCCGGTCACCTTGTTATCTAGTAGGAAGTCGACCGCGTCCATGATCTGCGTTTCTGGGGTGAGGGTCGGTACGGCTGTATCCATGTACTCACTAATTTTGGGGAAGCTATCCATGGAACTCTCCTGAGAGGGCGTGCCCCCAATTATGCGCTGATACTGGGTGAGCCTGCCATACGATCTTTCACCTAGCGCGCCCGGAATGGAGAGGTCACACCTATCCGTTTTCCAACGCCTGCATCTCAGACTCCACCCTCTGGCATTGGCCCCATGCCCCCCACAAGCATTTGCCCAACCATGCAAACACGGCTACCAACAGCAGGCCGGCGAAAATTGACATGCAGGGAACCCACAGGGCCATGTAGATGCAAGGCAGCAGTGCCAGTTGCAGTCGGTACTGCCAGCGCAAGTGTTCGGTTGGTATCAGCGCTTTCATATGGGGAAGTTTCACCATCATTGCCTGTGGACTGGCTACGGCCATTCGCTGCAGATGCAGGTAGATCAAGAACGGAACGATCTTCTGCAACATGCCCAGCATCACTGAAAGCACGAATCCCAGGGCGAATATCAGCCCTAGCAGTAGTTCCGCCGGAACGCGCCAGGCATACCCATCGACGAAGCTGAGTCCCAGGCCCAGTAGTGCGGCGATGATCAGCTGGGATAGCCCTAACTGCCAAAAGCGTACCGTGTAGTCCACCAGCTTGCGCTTGCGTCCTGCAATTACCTTTAGCGCCACGATGGCATAAAGAATCGTGCCCACCAACGTCATGGAGAGGACAAAAGTCGTGGCGGGGTGCCCGGTAAACAAAACCACCACTATGGCGGCGAAGATGACCAGCGGCAGTCCTTTGCTAAGCCAGCGTGGGAACGCTGGCGCGACGTGGAACATTGGGATCNCCTGGAAGCTCACGCCCATTACCAACAACAACACCCAGCCGAACCCACCGACAAATGCGTGAAGCATTGTTTGATCGACCTGGTAGAGGCCCGCCTCAGGCCACACACGGACGCTCAGCTGCATCACCCCAATGACCAGGGTCACTACCAAAGACAATGCTGATAACCGCAGGGCGATAGTGGTATCGCCGGCAGGGCGGGCTCTGGCCAGGCTGGTGCCGTACGCGCTGACGAACAGGGCGAAACTTGTCAGCAGTAGTAGCGCGGCCAGGCTTGTCACCCACGCTCGGGATGTCAGGAAACCGGCTGCAAGCGCCAGCGTGCCCAGGACCATTCCCCATCGCACCCAGGGAGCAATGGCTTGATCTCCGATGACCGCCCGGTTGCTCACAACAGGCAGCACCTGGAAAAGCGCTCCCAGCATCACCAGGGCCCCAAAACCGAGTGTCAGAAGGTGGGTGAAGGCTAGGGTCGCCGGGAGCCAGCGATTGGAGAGCAGATCGGGGTGCACGATGAGCAAGAGGCCGGCGAAGGTGCCAAATACCGGCGCAACCAGGAAAAACCTCAGCGGGACGTCGACCGGCGGAATGTTGTCCAGGGACAGGCCGGAAAGGTTCACTACGCCACTCCGTCGGCGTTAGCCCGACAGAATGCTTCGTCGACTGGTGTCGACTGCGGCCAGATGTAGATCAGGAAGAGCTCAGGCCCACGAGGGACGCAGCAGTACTTATAACCGGCCTTCTCCAACAACGGATAAATCGGGAAGGGATCGCGACGATGTCGTACCCGGAGCAGCTGCCTGTCTTGCAGTTGCTGCAAGTGGTCGAAAACCTGCTCCATGGGTTCCGGCGGTTCGAGCCCGGATACGTCAAGCTGGGTGATGGCCGGGTCGTTGGTCGCAGGACCAGGCATCCGTCATTCTTCTTGCATCTGTTTGACCAACATATCGGGCGCATTCAACATCTGGTCGCTCATAGGATAAAGGACCTGCTCTTCCTTCATGTTGTGCTGCTGGGTGAGGATCATCAGTGTCTCGGCCAGCCCAAGAAAGGTATCCGCGTCCCTGGCGGTCATGGCGCCATTCATCTCCGAGACGATTGATCGCATCTGCTCATGCTCCATCCGCATCACCGCAGTTGGCCCCTGGGTATTGCCAGTCTGTGCCTCAAACGCGGGGAACAGGATGCTTTCTTCCCTGTCCAGGTGGGTCTCGAGGGCTTCACAATATGACGTCCAGCTTTTCGCTGCCTCGTCCCACTGTCCTGCTGCCACCTTCTCTTCGGCAGCCGCGTAACCGTCGTCGCAGTGACGGTGGTCCTGTGTCATGAATTCAACTATCGATGTCATACGAGAAACTCCAACCTGAGAATGTGCAATATTCGCAGGAGGATACTGCCCGCACTCGGGAAAGTCATGTTGAGTACCCTGAGGAAACGCGAGGCGCTAAGTAACCCCCGCGTCAAGCCGGATCCGAAGGATGAATCAGCGATCGCTGTACGGCTATTTCGGCTTTTTCCAGGTCTCTGAAAACTCGAGTGGTGCNACAACAGACGTGCCCAAGACCTTGTCGCCGCGGTTGACCGGACCGCTTATCGTTGTCGGTTTGCCGATCGAGAATTTTTCCTGGACCTGAGTGATCTGAATTTCGCCAAGTGTTGTCATCGACCCACCCAGCGAAATTCCTGTCTCAGGATCTATCAGTTCTTCACCTATTCGCATTACGCGTAACGAGTCGCCAACACTAACCGTGTCGCTGCCAAGATTGGTATAGATTTGACTGGGGTCCGCTTTGACAACGGAGCCTTCCGCCGGTCTGGCACCTACCTGTTTGATAAGTTCAAAGACACCTTCGTTAATACCGGCAATTACCGCTTGTCCGATGGGTGTCTTGGAGTAACTGGACATGAATCCACCGAGAATAGCGTCGCTGCCAAATCCGACTCCGCCAAATGTGAGATTGGTTTCGGAAATCACAGACTCGATTTGCTTGGTAAATATGATCTCACTCGTTTCGGCATCAATCAGCCGGACATTCAGCCCAATGCGTCCGCTGCTCTTGCCGCCACCAATGCCGCCCAGTACCGGGACCTTTTTTCGAAGTAATCCGCCAACGCCGCCCGATTTACCCGAAGTATTGGATTCGTAGTCGGTGATTACCACCTGCACCAGGTACTCTGCACCAAGAACATTGCCGGTCGCCGCGCCGGACGGTTTTGCTACACGTCCAGATGCTGCGAGGTCCTGTTCGCCAAGGACACTGCCTAGTGCTGTTCTTTCGACGAGCCGAAAACGACCCGTTTGCGCCAGCGAGTCGATGACGATCGCCTCAATTCCGTTTACCGGTACTCCCGTGGTTGCCGACGAATAGTCAACGCTACCCGCAGTTGTAGTAACGGAAAACGAGCTTGCTGTGCTGTTGTTATCGACCTCGAGGACTCCCAATCGTGCTTTCCGCCCGGAATAGGATCCCCATTCAATTGAAAGCAAGTGCTTGGTATCAATATTGTCGATATTCTCGGGGAGAGGAGATTTACTCTTCTTACCTACTGAATAGGCAACGTAGTCGGCGCTCGCGGCACTCGTGAAAAACAGTATTGAGCAAAGGACGGCTACCTTTTTCAGGATGGACATACGCATCTCTTTCTCCCTGGGTCATCGATTCGTTATTCGGACGGCGATCATTCAGATTCGCACAGTTATAGCTCGCGACTCCAGCGATTGTTGCAAATGGCCTGTATCGGCGCAAACTCAGCGGGCGCTGAGTTCAGATAATCACGAAGATGGCGCGATACCCGGTGATTTCGACACCAGGACGCGATCGACAGCTAGGTCTTTGACCAGGGGTCGCTGTCCTTCGCGGAGTTGTAGGGGTCGGTGTTCACTACCTGGACAGCCTCAAGCTCGACGACTTCGATATCACCCATCCACACGTTGCGGCCGCACGGATCCGTGAAAACACGAGGTGGGGGTCTACGAAGTCTAACGGTATCGCCTGATCTATCTTCTAACTTACTGCTCACTCGCTCATGCTCCAGTACTCCAACTATGACGAAGCGTACACACTGTTTACATAACATAGTGTGAACTTGGTCAAGATTTTGGCGCAAGTTACGAGAATATCTACGAAATCGAGGTCGACGCTGATACCCGGCGCTTTGGCCGGAACTGCCGGGGCTAGCGGTGCAACCAGCCCAGGTAGCTGGTACGGGTCTCGCCGGCGAACGGCGCCACAAGCTGAACCGAGTGCATTTGCGGGACGAGGAAAATGTTCAGTGTGTTGAAACTGGGAATAATTGCGTCCGTGATGTTGCCTGCGTCATCAAAGAAAGCCAGGTGTCCACCCCAGTTCTTGTCCCAGGTCTTCGTCATGCTGAAAACATAGGCAGCGACCCGGTCGTGGCTGTCGTGTCGGTCGTCATGCGCTGTCAGAAAGTGGCCAGGCGCATAGTTCGAGGCATAACAATCCGCTTTGCGAATGGCTTCTTCGCCCGTCAACGTTCTCATCAGGTCGAGGACGGTTGCACTGTTCATAAACTCGTGGATTGGGTGCATCGGATGCCCTGGCTGCTCGTCTAGTTCGATCGCCTGGCTGATGTAGTACTGAAAGAAAACATACTGAAACTGGGTGCGAGCTCGGTCGTTGATGCTGCTCATGAGTTGCAATTTCTGCTGGGGAGTCACGGCCTGGAGCTGTTGCAGGGAGCTTTCGAAGTAATTGCCGCCGTCGTTATAGGCCAGGTACCAGTCTTTGTTCTCCCGATGAATCTTGTAGAGGTAGTCGGCGGTATCCGGCGTGAAAAAGTCGGAGACCTGCAGTCGGCCGTCCTGTTGCAGAGTCCTGCCAAGAGCCTCCAGATCGTGATCGGGGCTAATTTCCAGTTGCGGGTCCATTAAGCACTCTTAGTAGCTCAAACAAAGTCGCTGTGCGACAACCAATCCGGTTCGTCATCATCTTATGATCCCAGATCA